>Ga0209489_104314_pt1 | contig 26393 bp, 17 predicted proteins | sample SiratrowhiteBW_FD_187527 | JGI IMG/M metagenome (GOLD analysis project Ga0209489, IMG submission 187527) | Root nodule microbial communities of legume samples collected from California, USA - Siratro white BW (SPAdes) (version 2) | ecosystem: Host-associated > Plants > Roots > Nodule | place... | reverse complement strand
TATAAATTATATATATATATATATATATATATATATATATATATATATTATGTGAGGAAGAAATTTATTCTATAATTTCTGCAGAGAAATTAAACACAATTTCTATTTTCTTTAACTTATTTTTATTATTTCATATTAATTCAGTTATGTCTATTATAGTATATAATACCTATTTTAATTATGAATTATCTCATAGTTCAGTTTTGTGTATAAATATTTTTGGATGTTTTATTTTAAAAATCAATAGAGAATGCGTGTGCATAGAACGTGATAAATATCTTTAACAAAAACAAGTATTATAATCAAAGAAGAAAACTTGACCTTTTTAGTATAAAACAACATCACTCTTTGTTCTCATTCTATCCCTTCTTTAGAGCATTGAACAAGATCCACATATTCATGTTGGGTTCTCTTGTCAGTTCATATTAAATGATAGATGAAATACATCTTTAAGTTTTTTTCTTTTTTCTATTGTGCGTCACACTCCCAAATGATTTTGTGATTTATTGTTTGAAACTAAAAAATTAACTTGAAAAAATAGTAAATTTACAATTAAAATTATGAAACTAAAAATTGATTTTATTGTTTTGAAATTCTCTACTTTAAACTGGTTTATTGGTCTACCTTATGTTGTTAGCCCTGGGTAGTTTTGTAACTTGATAATAGATTATTCTGGCAAGTTCCGAAGCCCATATCAGGTCTCAAATAAAAATAATATATATTTTTTAAATGACTTATTTAAAAATAAGAGTAGTTTAGGAGAAAAAACACTGGAAGAAATAGGTTAGAGATGCAGGATACAAATATAATTTCTAAAAATGCTTTTATTAAAAATGAAAGATTATATCATAAAACTTGATTGACTTAGATATGTTTTAAATTCTGAAAAGGTTTACATTTTCTTTTTATACTTTTTATTCAACTAACTTTTGTTTCTTTAGTCTTGTAAATCCTCTGTTAAGAGTCTTTGTCTAATATATACTAAGGGCTAAACTATTTCTGTTAAAATGTGTTAGCAACAAATGAATTTTTCACATTTTAGCTGTTTTTTTTTAGTACATGGAAGCCAATTGGAAGGTGAGTGAGACAAGAAGGAAAGTAGGAAAAATTCTGAGTTATTAAAAGATAATAAAAAAGTTTGTTATGTTTCAGAGATACCTGAAAACAGATCTGGAATTCAAAAGTCAGGAGGAACACCAGATTCAGATAATCAAATAAGAGATTGAGAGAATACAAACAGGAACTTTGATTGGTATTCTTTCTTCCTGATTGCTCTTATCTCTGTCATTCCTTTTGTCTCTGCTACTTTCTTACTATAATTTCATTAATCTCTTATAGGTAGTACCTTTGCTTACTGCTCATGCATGGATAAATGCCAAGATATTTGGTTGCAATTGTAATTGAAATTACAACTCAATTTTGTTTTGCTTAAGACTATACTTGTTTTTTTAACTTTTGTTGAACGGTAAACAAATTGGAATTAAACTCTGATGGTCAGTTTGTGCCCTTACATTTAATCAAATTTCACAATAACAAAGTACTACTGTTTGATTGGTGCTTAATACTCTCATGAGGGAGATGCAATAAGAGATGGATACTTTACATGAGATTTTGGAGAAAAATGTCTTGAAGCAAAAAAAACCCTTAATGCAAATGGCTAAAGAAGTCAAGGTTCAGATGGACAAATTTCAACTTGCACTTGAGGCCTTCATGCAGAACTAATAGAACTCTCCGCATCATAGTTCCAGCTCTAACTTTGAGAATTCACTGAACTCACGTTAATCACATCAGGCGAGGAAACTGCACTATTACCTTCCTCTTTTTTTTTTTTTTTTTTTTTTTTTTTACATATGTCTTAGAATGAACTTTAGTCTTGATCAATATTTTGATTATTATAATATCCCTAAATTGTAGAGAATTTCAATTTCTGCTATGTACATAGATAAGGGCACCATCCCTTGATTCCAAATGATGCGGCGTAATCAGCCATTTCGCTCTTAGCATGATCTAAAAGGATCTATTAAAATTGAATTTGGTCATTCTCTTTTTTTAATTGCCTCCGTGTTTTCTTATTTAAATTGATGCAAAATAGATCTGTTAATGAGTACTACTTAGAGTTTATTGTCTTAGTCAATAAAGTTCACATTGAACCAACTTGACTATTTTATCAGTGGGTTAAAGCTTGATATAAGACTAGATGTAGTATCTCAATGTCCAACAACATTATTCAGAGTAGAGAAATATACCACTTCCTTTGCACCTTCGTTTACATCCAACCTCAACAAAACTCTCCTGTCTTCTTCAAACCCATCCATACAACACTTCACAATACCTAAATCAAACCTCCCACCACTCCTACCTATTCCTAATTCCTAATGTTTCTTTATCCAAAATCATGGTAAAAAAATAGTGTTGCTGAGATGCAATTAAGATGAGAGGAAGGCCTATGTTTATTGATGTGATGACAAATTCACCTTTAACCACAAATGTTCTAATAGAAAATTGATGTTCCTAAAATGGGATGACAATGTTGATGCGACTATGCCTACTCTAGAGAGCACTATTAATACTACTGTTGTCAACTCTAATGACCACTTAAGAGAGCAACCACTTTGAACATCATTTGTCCCTTAATGCTTTTTTAGGGGTCCAAGGTGTGTGTACTATTCGGTTTAAGGCCAATATAATGGGGTTGGACATCCAGGTCGTGATTGATGGAGGAAGCTCCAATGATTTTTTACAACCCCAGACTGTCAAATTCTTGAAACTTTTGATACAATCGTCACCGTTGCTCAAAGTGATGGTAGATAATGGAATCACATGACAGTTGACCGAAAGGTCTAGGATCTTCAATTGACAGTACAGGAGCACACCTTCAATATTCTTGTGTACTTATTACCAATCTCAGATGCTTATCTCATTTTGGGAGGTGTTTGGCTTGCAACCATTGGCCTCTATTTGGCTAACTACTAATCATTGCAAATCAAATTCTACCACAAAAGCCAATTTGTTACCTTACAAGGGATGAGTAGAGGTCCAATTGAACCATATATGCAATTTACACCATATGGATGCCATTGTTGAAATTTTTACTCTCCAAATCACTAACATGGTTGAATCACCAATAACCATATTTGAGGTGCCTAAAAATATTGCACTTGACTTAGTATTGTTTTCAATTGGACCATACAATTTGCTGGGGCTTTTCAGAGGCTGAAGGTAGCATTGTTAACAACACCAATATTGGCCCTCCCTTATTTTAGCCACCCATTTTCCCTCGAGATTAATACATCAGGCACTGTGTAGGGGTGGTCCTTAGCCAGAATGGTCATCCAAATGCCTATTTTTCAAAATAATTGAACTTTTGGATGCAAAAGCAATCGGCCTGAGATTTTTTTGCTATAACCGAGACTTTGGCTAAATTAAACACTATCTTCTCGCTACAAAATTCATCATCAAGACAAAGCAAAAAAGTTTAAAGTCCCTACTCACTCAATTACTACATACCCCAAATCAACAAGCTTGGATGCACAAACTCCTAGGTTGATTTTGAAATTCACTACAACCCAAAAACCGACAACATCCCTGTTGATGCTCTTTCACGAAGCTTTGTTGCTTGGAAAAAATCACAAGTGGGGTGGCTACACTAATTGAAATCTGTCATGATCGAGGATCAACATTTATCATAATTACTCCAACGATTCAAAGATAATGTTCACCAGGATAAGAGATTTTCAGTGAGTAATGGTTTGTTATTTTGGAAGAAACAGTCATACATTCCTCTTAATCAAGCACTCATTAACCAACTTTTATTAGAATATCACAGTTTATTAATTTGGTGGTCATGTTGGAATTGCTAAAACCACAGAAAGGCTATGCTCTCAATTTTATTGGCTAGGCATGCATCATCAAATCTGAGAATTTGTTTAGAAGTGCACCATTTGCCAACAAGCAAAAACTGAAAATTCTCTATCTTCTAGGTTGCTTCAGCCTTTACCAATGGGAGCATATTTGTATAGATTTCATAACAGGCTTTCCTTCCTCCAATAACTATACAATGCTCATGGTTGTCATTGGTCGATTATCAAAGTTTGCACACTTCATACATATGAAAGATGATTACACCATTAAACAAGTAGCTGAGTCCTTCATTTCCTACATTGTTAAATTACATGGGATTCCTAAATCTATTGTCTCCGATAGGGACAAGATTTTCATGAGTCAATTTTGAAAATAATTGTTTAAACACAAGGGACTTCATTGAACATGAGTTCACCCTACCACCCCTAAATAGATGCCAAAGTGAGAATTTAAACAAAACAATAGAAATGTATTACGATGCTTTTGCTACCAGAACTCGAAATAATAGGTGAAGCTCCTTCATTGGGCAGAATATTGATACAATTCTTTCCTCCACCACATCATTGGTATGACACCATTTAAAGCTCTTTATGGAAGAAAACCACCAGTATTAGTCAAATATGAGCATAATCTACAAGATCACATTTCTTTACAAGAAATTATATGTCAAAGAGATGCTATTATGTAGGAATTGAAGACTAATATGTTGAAAGCTCAACAATATATGAAGACTAAGGCGGATAAGAAAAGAAGGCCGATGGAACTAGAGCTTGGAAATGCGGTTTTGGTGAAACTTCAACCCTATAGACAAAATTCAGTGGCACTTCGAAAGAATCAGAAGTTGGGGTTAAGGTATTTTGGTCCTTTCTTGATAGTTAATAAGCTCAGTTCCATTGCATATAAACTCCAATTACCGCAACATACCTATATCCATCCTATTTTTCATATTTCGTTGTTGAAGAAATTTAAGGGTGATACCTCAACACCATATTTACCCTTGCTACTCTCTACATCTGAGCTTAGACCAATCATACAACCAGAAGAAATATTGGCGACTAAGACAATCAAGCAAGGTGACTTGCTAGTACCTCAAGTACTTGTTCGCTAGTAGGGTATTCAAACTACGGAATCCACTTGGAAGGATTGACAAGACTTCATTAGAGACTTTCCTTCTCTCAACCTTGAGGACAAGGTGCTTTCAATGGAAAAGGTATTGTAACACGTAAAAGTTAAGTGAAAGGTGAGTAAGATCAAGAGAACAGCAGAAAAAATTTCTAAGTTGGATAAAAAGACAAAAAGAGAGTGTGTTACATCAAGGATACGACTCAGGAACATGCAAAAATAGATCCGATATTCAAAAAGGTTAGGAGAAGCACTACTTTCAGAAAATCAAATAAGAGACTAAGAGGATACGAAAAAAGATTTTGGGTGGTATTCCTTCTTAGTAATTGCTCTTCTCTCAATGGTATTCCTTATTTTCTTACTATGATTTCATTAATCTCTTACTATCTTTGCTTAGTGCTCATGCATGGATGGAGTAGATACCATTTTGCTTTGTGCTCGTGCATGGATAGAGACCCTGCAAAGACATTTCGTTGTTAGTTTATAACCTTACATTTAATCAAATTTCACAGTTGTAGAGTACTACCGTGTCTTTCTTCTTTTCAGGAGAAAACTTTTTATCAAAGTAAAATAACAAAATTCTGAGAATCAAAGTAGAATTGCAATGTCGCATTGCATATTTTTAACAAAGTGTAAACAAAGTCTTCCATAAAGATTCTAGATAATAGAAATGATATAAGATCACAATCATATTTCTTTCAAATTGCCACAGAAGTTACACTCCAGAACATTAGACGGTACATCATCTTTTGGAGGCAGAGGAGCCATTGTGCCAGCACAATTCTTCCTCTCACAAACATGCTTGCAAAGGAACCGCACATGCGGCAGGTCACTGTTCATCTCCCCTTGGTTTTCTCCCCAATTTGCTTCAATCATGCACCTATCACATCCACAAGTGAAACCATAATCCTCCATCAAGATCCTTTTCCTGGTGCCATAATCCCTTCCAATCCTGAAATAGCTGATGCAAATCTCTTTCCCTTCAGGAACATCCTCAATCAACCTAACAACCATGTCAGTGTTGTGTTCATCACCAGTGTCCACGTAATCAAACCTGCAGGCATTGGGAAGACAGTCATGGTTGAAGAACGTGGCTTTGGGGTAAATAGCATATGCTTTGATGAATCTCTGAGGGCCATCAGGGGAATAGGGGTCCATTAAGCAAAAGGAGTTGAGTCTATCCTTGGCAAGAAGTTGTGCAGTGAGATCCACAGAAAGCTGACATTGGGGTGGGAAAAGTGGTGAGATTAGAGAGTGGAGAAACTTAGCAGCATCAAGAATAGCACTATCTGGAGTGCCATGAAGAGAGAGCAGAGTGTGAAGTTCAGAAGGGGAGTGTAGGAAGAGGTTGTGAGAGGCTACAATGAAACGGGCTTGGACTTGGCGTTCTGGGGGGTGTTGTTGAAGGAGTGCTGAATTGGGGTGTTGAAGAAGAAAGGTGAGTGCTTTGCATACCCAAGTGGAGTGTGAGGAGCTAAGTGCAAGGGAGAGACACTTTTGGGAGCAGAAACTGTGGTGGGAGCAAGAGGGGCATGGGAAGATGTTAGTGTGAGAGGGTAAGATTCTGAAGCAGTGATCACAGTTGGTGAAAGGTGAAGAAGAGGGTTCAAAGAGAGGAGAAGCTGAGTAGAGAATGAGAGGGGATTCAGTGAGGACTATTTGACCTGCTTTCAGGGACTGCGCTGCAACAAGACCTCTTCCTTTCCCAGGTATCTGTTCCATCCTCGAGAGGGAGCTTGAAGAAGCCATGACAATGAATGACTCAATGAAAGTAAGGAAAAAAAAAAACACAGAAACCTACACTGATGATGATGATGAAGTAGCACTGATTTAGCAAACTTAACCTACACTGAAGGGAATAATACATTAGACTAACCTGCAAACAGAACAGTCTCAAATTTAGAAACAAATATAAAAATCAATTATAAACTTTTTTTATAATTATAAAAATCAATTAATTTATTATATAAGATGTACTTTTATATTACTTTTTGTCAATTATTTTTATTCTTTTCAATGCATATTAATTTTTTTTTATTCTTTCATTTTTCACAAGGTTGTTTTTTCCTATACTTTGGTGCTCCAAGGTATAATTATTGCATGATGGATAATGATACATCCTCACATGCTGAATCTCACAATTCGAGATGATAGTAACAATCTTATAAGATATGGGTATGATTATGTTGAAGTATTATCCATTTTTTATTTTGGTACTTCCATCCTAGTTTAATCCTTAAGATTAAGAGATTTTTTTGTCCCCACCTTTAGACTATGATAATTTTCTAGTAATAGTGATGAATTGATAAAAGCATCTAATTCATTAGCCACTAAAAAATAAAAATCCAATTGTATTAGAATATCATATGGAAACATTAAAAAATGTTCATAAAGTTCCAAAATTCTTATTAGTTAGCAAAGTTTGTCTTTTAATGATTTGTTTTTTCTCACCAAATTGGCGCTCCATCACATGGTTCCATCTATGCCAGCTCATCCTGCATGTCATCATTTCAACATGGAGATTTTTAAATTTGGACTTAATATATTATTGTTAGATTCTGTAACGTGGAGGTGGATGTGAAATTATATAATCAGAAATAAAGATAGATACTTTTATTTTTTAAATATACAATTTAGAGAAAAATACTTATATTTAAGATCATATATTTTGAAATATAATTTTTTTTTATTTTAAATTGTATAATTTAAAATAAAAAAAATCAAAATATATAATTTAAAAACTATTAAAAATTTTATTTTTAGTCAATATGAAATTTTTAACAAATATTTCACTTTGATCTTTAGACGAAAGATCCTTACTTAAATTATATAATCTTCTATACATATATATATATATTATTTCAATAATAATAGAAATATTTATATTTATATTATAAAATAATATTATCGAAGACATCACTTTCAATTTCAATTTTTCTTAAATTCACTTTTAACTATCCTTCTGTTCATTAGTCGTAAATCCAATACTTATTTCTCATAATAATATTAGTCTATCTATATCGAATCACAGTGCTACCCTTGAATTTTTATCTACTATTTATTAAGCTATTATATCCATATAATTTACACCTTTAATATGTAATGAACTGTAATTATATTCAAAATCACTAAACGAAAAGATATCTACAAAGTGAATAAACCTATGTTAGTTTGTTTTTAGGAGATATTATACACTCTCACCCTAAGTTAAATGTGTGTGTCCTCTCACACACATATATATTAACTCCCGAGGGAGCACATAAACCTATTTTGGAGTGCAGAAAGAAATGACCATCGATTTAATGAAGCCCCATGTGGGATATGACCATTTCTTTCTATTTCATATAATTGAACAACATTTATAGTCCACTCACTTGAAAACTACTAAAATATTTCTTCCTTCATCTCCATGGGATGTGTGGAAAACGAAAATGTTATTAATATTTATCATCTTTTTCTACATTGCTATCGCTGGTTCTTCCTGGTCTGTTTTCGTCACTGTAATTTTGATCGTGTCTTTTTTGGTCCTACATTTTCTATCTCTTATGCTTTCTCTATTTAAAAATGGTTAACATGTCATACTATATTATAGTGGAAATCCTTTCTATTCTCAACAATGACTTTTATATTATATAATCCAAAGTGACTTTTGAAATCACATAATTCAAAAACTTATTTTATACAAAAATAAAATTTTGAATTAAACAATTAAAACCTTTTATGTAAAAATAGCTTCTAAATTAAACAATTTAGAAACTTTTTTGTGAAAAAAAAATAACTTTTTAGAAGTCAAGTACATGTAGAATTACATAATTTAGAAAAAAAACTTTAGATAAAAAATAATTTTTTAATTGTATAACTTAAAAGATGTTTTACAATTTTTAGATTGTATAATTTTAAAACTTTGCCAGATTAAAAAATCTTGAAAAAAAAAATAATCCAAAAGGACAAAGTAGAGATTGGGGTGAGAAAAAAAAAATCCCCAAACTACTACTATCGTGGACCTGGACTGTCCCTGTAAGGCCCAATTCCATAGGTCGACGTCTGAAGACAAGAAGATGCAGATTGCTGCATATCCAAAACCAAAAGGAAGCAAACGTTGGAAGTGTGAGATTTCTTCACAACAAAACCTTATCCTTAAGAAACTCTCAATTATCACTCCCATTATGTCTTCACCCTTAAAATAAAATCCTAATTTACTCCTTCTTTCTGTGTTCCCATTTTTCTACTCAAAACATGTTTCACACCCCACCCTAGTTACTAATCGTGAGTCAAATTTTCCCTCAGGGACAGCATAATGGTTGCAACTGCTGCCACATTCTTCAATTCACAATTTCTTCACACGGTTCTCTCTCCTTCTCTAAACCCTTCTCTACTTTTATTTATTTATTCTATAAGACAGTTATGATCTAATGAACTCTACAAAACATTCAATCCACTGTTCACATTCATCTATTTGAAAAAAAAAATATTTTTTTGCCAATTTAACCTAGTTTTTCGCAATTGGGTTTTCTTTCTGCCTCACTTTCAATATATGAGAAACAAATATTAATCCGGACTTAGAATACTACTGGATAAGACATTAGGATTGAAATTCTGCTACATGTGATTCTGATAGGTAAAGAATTAATTAATTAATTGGCATAGTGTAGTGTTCAAATTTTCTGTTGGTAACTTCAGAATTAACTATAATGTTGTGTAGTTTTGTGTCTGTGATTCTGATTGCTGAATTGTGTATTGTAGCATGGTGGGATTAATATATGGAGACTCAACAGGAATAGCTATTTCAGTGGAAATGTGAAGTTTGAGTTCCCTATTCACAGATCAGAATTTCCTCATCAGGTTCATTTGTCACACCTTGCACCTATATGTGCAACTTTTAAGGAGCCTAAGGGGTTTGGACCTTCCCAAAAGAAAAAGAAGAAGAGCAAGAAGATGAAAAGGGACTATGTAGAAGATGGAGATGAAGAAGATGATGATGATGAAGAAGAAGAGGAACCAGACAGGGGAGTTATTCCTGAGGTAGTGACCAACAGGATGATGAACAGGATGGCAGTCTCAGTGGGGATTCCACTAGGTATTGGGCTTTTGTTTTTCCCATTTTTCTACTATCTTAAGGTTGGGTTGAAGATTGATGTGCCAACTTGGGTGCCCTTCATTGTGTCCTTCTTTTTCTTTGGGTCTGCATTGTTGGGAGTGAGTTATGGGATTGTGTCCTCCAGTTGGGACCCACTAAGGGAAGGTTCCTTTTGGGGTTGGACTGAGGCTCAAAAGAATTGGCCTGTCTTTTGGCAGTCCCTTAGAGGTGGATCTAGGAAGAATTAGCCCATTCTTTTGCTCTTGAATGTTTCATTTTTGTTTGGTGCTTCAATGTAGTTTGGCATGGATTATAAAAATCTCTATAATCCTCTTCTCTCTTGTTTGGTGATAATAGTGAAAATTAGAATATAATCTTAGGTTATTTGTATAACAAAGGAAAACGTTTTTATATTAACAAAATTTTGGAGGTTGTGATTACAAGGTAATAGATTGTGAGTAATTTTTTTTAGTTTTATCAACATAAAACCAAATACTATAAATGATGTTAATCTCCCTTTATATGAAAGTTATTGTAGAAAATTGTTTCTTCTGGGAAATCTAAACAAATTTAACTTAAAGCATCTAATTAAACATAAAATTTACTTATATAATTAATTATTGAAAATGATTTTTTTTCACAACTAATTCAAACTCAATTCCATCCATATAAGAGCTTATTTTCACTCCCTACAACTTTTTTAGACGCTACACTGGCTTGATATATAGTGTAATTTTTTTCCTCTTAAATTTTGAGTTTATAAATTTTGTTTTTCATAGTAATTTCATGAGAAACATGCTAATTGACCTCGTATTGGCGTAAGACTTGGAGTATTAGCATATTGAATTAAATGCATTTTTAATCTCTGAATTTTAGTATATGTGTGATTTTGATTCCCTAGCTAGTGATTGCTTTCATGTTTGGTACTGCTAGTTTCTGCATGATTCAAATTATGACTATTACTTCAAAATTCTACACAACACTTCACAGAAATGTAACATGTGTAATCTATCATTGATTTGTATAGATTCGAGAATGAAAAAATATATAAAATAGTTAAATAAAAATTGTTCTTTGAAACTTTTAATTTTAACCTTAATATTTTATATGTTTTCTTTAAGCAAATGGTATGCATACTTTTATTAAGTTTCTGTTAATATTAGATATAATTTTAAGGCGATCCAATTGGATCTGAACAAGTAAATATCTAAAGAGATCAATGCACATACATTAATTGAAGGTTAAAATACGAAGATTAAAAGTTCAAGCCTATCACCACCAAGCACATACTAATTGGTTGGTTTGAAACTGTTTCAGTTTAATCAGTGATTTGAGCTGAATTTTGAATATACAATTATTTTAAATATTTGAAGAAATTTTTTTATCATCTTAAATGATGCTACTCAGTTTAAACACAGAAAGATACATGTAATCCAAGGAAAAAAGAAAGTGTAAACCAATCATATTAAGGTCTAGTTTTGATTGTTGGATCAAGCATTCATAGTAAATCCAACCTTAACTGATATGGAAGATAGGGTTGGTCATAGTCAAATAATGTGCTTACAAATTATTAACGATAATTGAATCACCTAAAACAGAACAATAACAGTAACCACACTCTTTTCTTTGTCTCAAACATGTAAAAAATATTATAAACCAATCGTGACATGCAGGTTAAATTCCCAGAAAGGGTCCAAATTTCAAGAGAGGCTCCATAGTGTCACTGCTTGCAAGATCTGACAGTCTACGTTGCCACAACTAAAACCGTGCCTTATTCTATCAGTAATAAGACATGTTGCACAATTTATATATGAGATTTATACACCAACAAGCAAGAACTGAGTTGATCCGTTGAGATATTACTTGTACATAGTCAAAGCCATATCTTGCAGTCAATTGCTTCTAAAAACTTTGGGGTATCTGTAGTGAAGCATGTTCAGTATTTTAATCAAGGAAATGGAAAATAAAAGTTTGCTTTACTGTATCATCAGTTGGAACTTATGCAAGTGATTGATGACCAATCAGTGCATGGAGTAGTGGAAAACACGTGCAATTCTACACCTGAACTTACATTGACTCATCATGTCTTTATGTTGCACAGGCAGGTGAAGTAATCTGTCCTTTTCCTCCACAGTAAAGTAGGCCACACAAGATGCAAGGCAGTGCAAATACAAAATAAATATTCAGAACTCAGCACTTCCCTTTGGCAAATCAATCAAATTGCTGCAACTTACGAATTTGCTGCAACTCCGTTTCTTTTCTATAAAGGGTTTGGGGGTACATGGACAGTTTTAAATCTTGTCTCTGTAAAGAGGACCAACATGAAAAAGAAAGTGGTTTATTGAATGTTTTCCTCTTTGTTCAGAAGAGAATGGTTTGGGTTCATATTTTTATCTTTTTCTGTGATCCTTTTTTTTTCTTTTCTAATTTCTCAGCCTTTACAGATAATCTTATCCTCATTATGCAGAATCAAAACAAGCTGAATATTCAGATTACCCTTATTTAATTTAATTTCCTTCCCTCCCCCACAAAACAAATCAACAGATATAGTTGTCCTCTCCATCTAATCAAACCTTTTTTCCTTTCTTTCCCTCTCAAATCATCAAAAATCGAATCATGCAATAGGCTAATATATTCTTCTCCTTTTATAAATCAATCTACATACTTCTAATGATATTAAACCTATCACATCTTAATTAGAATCTTTATTCCTTAATCATTACAAGGTTCCTTTAAGAACAAGCAAATCCTTACAATTTGGCCCTTGCATGCTTTCGATGTACTTTGTAAGAGTCCATGTAGATAAGACTACACATAAGACCTAGGAATCCACATTTTGGAAAAACCCCAAGATTCCTTGGTTTGAATTTGCAGAATACATGAAGTTGAGTTAGAAACAAGTTGCATACTCAAGCTACTAGAGCATATACATGTATAAGTATGACGTACGGATAGGTTTAAAGCTTCAATAAACAGTATATTTGCACGAGACAGCGCACTCGTGTCTCTTCTTTTAACAGATGGTGAGTAATGTTTTTAATCTGAAACAAGAAATCAAAAGAATCATATAAAAACCAAAGTAATCAGAACCAAACATTGGAAATGGGGAAAGAAAGACTTGGGGATTGAGATTATGTATGGATTTTGCTTTGAGGGAGGGACTGCCGAATGAAGAGCTTTATAATCGCTTTTTATAGTACAATAATATATATCTACTACTACTACCTGTTCTTGCTCACTAGAAAAAAAACAGAACATTCCTAACGTTAAAAAGTGGCATAATCTACACCATGTTTTCATGTCCTCTCAACCTTTCATGGGATTTTTGAACATGACTTTTGACAAGCTTGATGAAACGTATAGATTCTAAGGCTTTCAACATTACAATATTTGGATCCATACATTTGTATTTGTCCAATGCACACATGGAGTTAGTAATAGCTAGCAAGTATACGATGTGACAGTTTTGATATATAAAGCTAGTTTATCATGAATTTGATCCTCAAATAATTTGTTTGTACGCATATAAAATATATGATGTAATTAAGTTCCTTAAATGGCTAGAGAATTACTAAGTCCTTGACGTTACAAACAAAAGGGTATATCATATTAAAAGTAAAGACCCTCCTCAAAGTGACAGAAAACAAAAGAAAGATAAAACTGAGATTTGGTTTGTGCTGCCTGCAAATAAGTAGCAGAAAACAATTGTATTTTGTAAGTTAACAATTGTGTTTTCTCTTTAAACATACAAGATAAAGAGAGTGAACAAACTAACAAAGAGGTAATTAAAGTGTCGGATATATTTGAATTGAATTCTCTTGAAAATCAGAGCAATGCATATATGAATGAGGGTGGAGGGAAGGAATGGCTTTGAAGCTTGACTATGCTTTCTTCACTAACAAGATCCGGTAAAAACTTCTTTAGCAAAAGCATGGCCCCGCAGATGGTGACACATGGAATAACCTCTCTCAGGCTCAGAAAGAGAAGACACTAAGCAACAAAAGAAATATTGTGGCATGCTGACACATGCAGAGAAATACAAAAAGAGAATTTGTAGTAGTTTTATATTGGGGTGTAGTTTGGTTGTCCATCAATTCCAACCATTCTTTGCTTAAAGAGAGAGTTAGCCCTAGGAATAAAGCAAAGGACAAAAAACATAAGTGATGGGTTAAGTTAAGGGTAAAGCACATTATCACTTGCCTATAGTGCAAACTTTGCAGCCATGCTCACAACCTATAATTGCCAGTTGCACACTCTCCTGGCCAAGGCAAAAAAGTGACATTAGTCACTGGTATAGCCGGTAGCCAGTGCTGTTCTTTCTGCTTGCCGTACAAATTACTCTATACTCTGGGGAGAAGTGGTTTGGGTTGCACACTCTCTGACTATGCCTTGGTAATTAGTCATTGAAAGGAGGCAAACTAGCAAAAGCAAAACATCACTGTTCATAAAATAAAGATTCTTACTGTATAAGTACTATGGCATATATATATATATAACATATTGTATTATTTATAGATTTTTTTTTTAAATTTTAGATACACATAAATATAAAATATCATCTTTGAAAAGGGGTTTGTGTGATCATTGAAATATCATTAAAAAATTAATTTTTTATGATATTAAAATCGTGTAAAAGAAAACTAGAACCTTTATAATCATAAGTCTAGGACGGTCATTCCCTCCAACTCCAACTTCTTCTAAGGCTGATCCTGATATTGATACTGATATCTATCTGGTTTAGTTGAGGATAAAAGGAAAAAAAAAAATTGGAAGAAAATAAAAGTAAAATAATTCTATGAATCCCACGTTAAAAGTGTTTCTTTCTGAACTGAAAAGAAAAGTGAAGAATAAAGCTTTTAAAAACATAGAAGACACAAATACTTTTGCTTATATTATTATCTTGAGTGTTTATGCAACTTCATGTTCGTAATTTTTTATACAAGCAATTCAATAAGAGAAAAAATAATTTTCTTTTCCAACCAAACATTTCACAAGCATTAAGGGTCTTTTTGTTTCAATTTTTGTTTCAGTGTGTTGTGGAAGCATCTAAGAGGAGATTGAAAATCTTGCTTCAATTGCAATTCCAATTTTGATTTTGATTCTCCCACTCAGACATGTTGAAGAAGCAATTGGAGCAGTGGCACTTAAACTCTTGCAAACTGATTAGACCAAACGATTCAGTGACCTACCCGTCCCTCCATCATCAATCTCATCTTAACTTTTTTCTTTTTATCATCTTTTGTAACATGTTAAATAACCCTTTTAATAGATTTATAATATGCAATCATATAATCTCTTTACAAAGTAATTTATATCTAATTCAAAGTTAAGTTGAGTTTTAGCCATATTGATCTCCATTAGAAGAATAGGACATTCAGTGGCAAAAAAAAGCAGAGTTAGGTACGATTCTAGTTCAGTAAATGAGCAGACAGAATAGGGAAATGTCGTATTTGGAGCAGAGAGTATTTTCCAACAGTGTTCCAACTTTTGTCCCTTTTAAGATGCCTTCTTTTTTCTTTTCTTTCTGTTTTAAGTTTTATGTGAAATTTTATTCATCAAATATTTTTATTGAGTAATTTTAGTCCCTATGTGTACTAATTAGATTTATGTTAAAATATGTATGCTTCTTAAACCCACAAGAATTATTTTAATACCAAAACAAATAAGGGTTAACTTCTATGTTAAAAGCCCCCCACTTTTGTAGGTTCCAAGAAACAAAAAAAAAAGTTTATAAATTGAATATGCCTCGTTAAAGAAAAATTATTATAGTTATTGCTTAATGATAGCCGTTTTAAGGAAAAATAATTTAAAATTTGAAACCATTTTAATAATTTGATTTCTATGCATAAGTATTGTATTTCTTTTTACTGTAATTAATTTTTATGCAAAATTAATTATGTTTAATTTTGGTTTGATTGGTCTATGAGACTTATTAAAGGATATGAAGCATGTATAACTTCAGCTCTCAGAATTTAATACTTGTTGTGATAGAGTCTGAAAATCTAGAAACATACATTATTATATTCTAAGTATGACAAGTATATGATGAGTTGGAAAATCACCATTACTATACATGTCCTTTGATGGAATAAGCTTCATGCATGTGGTATTTTGTCAAAGAAACTTGAGGCATTGATGAAGACAGTGATGACCTTTTTATGAAAAGGATAGATGATCACAAAAAGCATCAAGTTTAGAATAATCCGATCTCTAGTAATCTAGCTAGGGTTTGAAGTACACTACTAGTTTGTTTAGCATGGCAAAAAATTGATGCACATGCAACCCTTTAAAGTTCAAACGTACACTTAACATGGAAGGAAACATTATTCTTTCTCTCTTGATTCTCTTTTTGAAAAATACAAGTTATTCTTTACTTTATAAGAAAATTAACAAGCTATATTGGTTAAGTTTTCACTTATTGAACTCTCACATTAATTATTCTAGTCATATGTTTTATTAAGTTGGCTTTAAAATGTTTCATTTTTGGAATATTGATAAAGCTATAACATTACTTAATTAGAGTTTGAAAACTTAATCTCTTAATTAAAGAAAAATCTTTTGACTATCTAAACTTTTTTCACCCCATACATTCTGACATGAAAAAAATATTATACATTTGAATCAAGTGAAGATTTATTTCACCTTTTGTCACCACCATGGTTAAAGAAAACCTAAAGGACTTGTTATTGATTTGTTGAAGGTACCTGTTAAATAAAATAACATAATACACAAATGAGGCTAAAATCCAAACACAAGTCATATCTTTAATAAATTATGTGACTATCAAAAGTTTGTCCTCAACCATGAAACAAATAATGTCATAAATAATGTCATGTCACATGTTACACCCAAAGGCTATGCATTCTAATGAGAAAAAAAAAAAAAACAATTTACTCAACTGAAGATTGCACGTTTTATCATGTTAGATGTTACAAGTTAGCACCCATCACTCCAAAATTAGATTGATGTGAATATTCAAGATAATTTCTTCTACGTATATGATGAATTTTCCCTTTCTAATAATATATGGTTTTATTTAACCTTTATAACTTCTAATTATTAACTTAGTTTTCCAATTTCTGTTTTTATTAATCAAAATACATTGATTTTTTTATATGAAATAAGAAGAATAATTAATGGAGTAGCATGAGGAACAAAAATACACTCATTTAATAATTTATAAAATAAATAATGAAAATACATAAAAACACGAAACTGATTTGTGTACATTAATAATTGAAAAATACATTAAATATGTATATAAAATTTAAAACATAATTAAGTTATTGTTTTTATTTAAAAAAATTATTATTAGTTATACAAATTAATGTTAAGTCACACTGTGTACACCAAGCTAAAAAAATTTCACATAAAGCGCTGGTTGATTGTTAGGTCCACTCCATTTGTATATATTTTTAAATCATTATACAATATTTAATTAAAAGATGATAAATTAAACATTAGTAAACAAAACCAAGTAATTTCAAAAAGCTAAAATTAGATGTAAATTTAAATATGAAAAATAAATGATAATAAAACCAACATTTAAACATACAAGCTGGATGGGAAAGTTCCAAAATTTGAAACCTGTAAAACCCCAATCTCCTGAGCGAATCCCAGCCATCCATTCCCCTAATAAACACATCAAATGATCAAAGCCAACCTAAGCGCGCCACGTATCCTCTTCTTACAAAAGAGGTACACATTCCACCATTGGATCAACCTGGACCCGACATGTGGGTCCCAATGTTCATTCTCTCTCTCAAAACATTTTCCTTCAAAAACTTAACGCCCAAACCTGATGCCGTCACCCCCACACCCTCAAATATAAATACGACAACCTCAAACACTGTCTTCCTCTCTTCAAAATATCGCCACCCCAAATTCTCGTCTCAGTTTGTTTCATAACTCCTTCACACACCCCACACGGTCTGTTAAATTTCCAAGCTCAGCATTACATTTGATCTCGGTGGAGTTCTCGTTCTTATCTCCAAATTCTCGTGTCAGTGTTTTTGTATGGCATTGTAGTGCTTCATTGTAACTGACAGAGCAAGTGTGAGCTGTGCGTAGAGCAATCTTTGTTGTTTAGTTGCATTGACATAGAACTCGACAATTAGGTTTCGGATCCCAAGCAATTTGGCATGTGGACCGATTTCATCATTTTCATGGTCATGCCAAATACGACAACGTAGCAAGCACGGTTTTCGTGGTTGTGGGGGTGGGTGCGCCTCCGAAAGCGAAACAAAAGCTGTGTGCTTCTGGTGCAGACGAACCATCCATCCATCTATGAGGCCGAGGGAAGAGAAGGAACGAGTATGAAGAGGACCGAAACCTGAAGCTTAGAACAAGATCGTAGAAGATTCCTCAGTGTGTGAGAGTGTACAGAGAGACAAGGCACAAGAAGAAGCAGTTTGAGGTTTCCTTGGTAGGTCGTTTTCCAATAGTTATTTATACCGATGACATCATTTTTATATCACAACAATTCTCTTCTTCTGCTTATTCATCTTCTTCTCATGTCTCTTTGCCTGCATCACATACACCTTTCATCCTCCGACAACAATTTTCCACGTTCAACCCATGATGTTTTTTGTTTAGTGTGTGACAATAACCTTGTTTTTTGTTGGGATTATTATTTTCTTTGTAACGAGTAAAAATAATTGCAGTACTACTGAAGGGTAATGGTTTCTCTCTCTAAAAGGTAGTGAGTGACTGACTCGGACTCGGTGGTGCTTAGCTTTTTGGTTTTGGAGTGTTATCTAGGAGAGCGGGGATTGATTGCGATTTACACAAAAGATAAAGAGAGAAGAAGAAGAGAATCACAAGAGTAGACGGGTGCGTGAGGGACGTGTCAGAAAACTTCGGCTTCGACACGCTTTGCTTCTTTTATTTTCGATTTCTGTACGATAAAGCACCAACCCACATTATTACTTATTGGCTTCTATCACTGCTTGCAGCAGTAAGTATGTGGCATTGTGGAATTTTTCTTGATCATTCTTCTAACGAGGATGATCAATGACCCTTCAGTCTTTCTTTGCATTTGTTCACAGTTGCCTCCGTTTTGTTTCTTTCTGCTTTCAATTATTCTTTCTTTTCAGTTTTGGGGTGTCTATAGCTTTTGCTCTTGCTCTGATCCCGAGCCTTGTGCTGCTCAAGATTGCTTTGCTTTTTCCCTTTTGTATTTTTAGCTAAGGACCATTTTGTTCCTCGTGAAGGATAAATTCTTACTTGACCAGTTTTCTTTTTAGTTTTTTTTATTGTTATTGTTATTATTATTATTACTTCATTAGTTGCATTCTAACTCGGTTTCTTCTTCTGGTTCTTCTTTATTTCGGTGCCTTCTTTATCTCTAACCATTGCTTTTACTTACCGGAAATGGTCATTCCCTGTCACTGTTTTATTCAATGAAAGTGATTCCCTCCACCTATATATTCTCCTCTCTCGACTTTATCCCGAACCGTTTTCGTTTTTCATTTTTTATTCATTGCTCTTTTATTTTTCTTCTTTCAAAACCAACGGCGTGCGTATTAACTGATATGGTTTTAACTTTGGGCACTTTTATGCTCATAAACGCTTTGTTTCTTTGTTGTTGTTGTGCAGGAGAAAAACAAAAGAAAAAGGTGAGGATCAGTGAGAAGTGGTGGAAATGTTTACATGCATAGCGTGTACGAAGCAAACGGCGGAGGAGGTGGAAGAAGGTGGTGAGAGTGGCACGTCGAGTACAAAAGAAGTTGTCAAAAGCCTGAGTGCGCAGGTTCTTAGTCCCATCTTACTCTTCACACCTACAAACTTTTCTTTTGCAGCTTAGCTTCTTTTCCCAACCTAGTGAAAACCAACAAAATCAAACCAATATTGGGTCCTCATACTACGGTGGGGACCACCCCTTTTCAATCTTTTACCTCCACGTATACCTATACACGGCCTACATACACATTCACACACACATACACATTCACACTCTTGTGATATTTATATTATATGCATCATAGGGTAGGATTGTTTTGGTTTACGATGACGTAAGTGTGGTGCGTTTTGGCCACTTTTGCTGTTGACGAATGGTCCACTTCCTTCCACGGTTTGGTCCATTGCTTGGTTTTATTTTCATGCATGTGGTGGTGCCGTGACGTTAACATATAGCATTTTCAACCAGTCAAGTCGGTCCTAGTGCTTATTATTCTCTCTAGAGTTAGAAATTACGGAACCAACTTACCAAGTAGGTTACCAGTACCCTTTTTGGCTACTTATAATGCCACATGAGAGGAGCAAGTTGGTTTGTTCGAATCATACTTTATAATAGGGACAGCATTATGGTTCCAATGTATAGCTAGAGCGCGCAGTAGAATTTTACCATATAACGTGCCGGGTTTTTGATTATAATTTGACTAGTGCTGGTATAGCCTAGAGTTAGTACTTTGAGATTATTCACTTATCATTGACTTACAACTACCTTAAGTTGCCCATTTTTTAAAGAAGTAAAAGCTATTGTGCTGTGAAAATAAAAATCTTCTTTGATTTGGGACGTGAAGTGCAGCAGTGGCAATGTGGCAACATGTTCCACATTCCGCGGTTTAGGTAATAATGTTTAGAAAAGATGCCTAGCACAGAAGGGAATGCTATATTCGTATCTTGGTGTGTGGCCCATCCTTGAATTCTTGTCGTCCCAAAAGTTTTCTATTATGTCCATATGCAACATGTATGTATGCTTATTATGGGAGAAAATATATCTTTTGCGAGAGTGTTTTTTGTCAGAAAAATATATTTGCATTTCTTAAGGTTCTCAATAGAATATCGGTAGTAGGTCCTCCGGAAGTAGAAAACCAATGTGGTCAGTGGTTTTTGTTGCGTCCTTCAGGTCTATTTAATAGTTAGGCTTAGTAGCCGTATAACGGTCATTGTTGATTGATGAGTCATGATGATGTTGTTAAGGTGTTGTAATGGTAATTATCGGTTAATGAACACTCATTGGGAAGAGAACGGTTATATATGGGTGAAAGTAGGTTGACTGTTACTATTTGCCATGAGTGCACCTATCAATTCTTTTTCTCCTGTATATTTGCACATAGTTGCTCTCATCTTCATGCTTAATATTAAGCTAGGCACTAACCTTTTTCAAAAGATGGGGAACCTTGATTGAAATATCATATTAGAGACTTGTATTTGAGGCATGTTCTGACGCCCATCCTAACTATTTTGAACCTTATGTTTCTGATTTGTGTGAAAATGTTGACAAGTAAAATTTGGATAGATATTGTTGGAGATTTGTACAAACAGGAAATGCTTTCCATTGTGGGTACATAGTTGATAGTAGGATATATATGAGGTTCCTATAATGGACTTTCATGTTCACTGATGTTGTTGTCATCCACTTGTATCCTATACCCAAGTACATTCTCCACCATACCAGCTGTAAAGCTATAGCACGATGCTTCGAAAATGACACAAATCTGAAACCTTAGACTCCATCTAGTTTCATCCAAACATATTTTTTAGTTTTTTGTTTCTGAACATCCAGACTTAGTTCCCTACTCTTCCCATGTAAGCCATTTGACAAACACTTTTGCTGCCATGCTCTGTTGAAATCTGGGTGGATGTCTCTAAATTACTTAACTTATTTCAGTTAGTATTTATTTTTTTTTGGGGTGAGAGATGGGGTGGTCCAATATCACTAAACTGAAAGGCTTTTGAGAGTGGGGAACTTGAATTGTATTTACTTCTTCTGGCAAGTTGAGAAATGTTTCTGTATATATAATTATTTGTCCATCAACTGTATCGGTGGACGATACAATTATATTGGATTTTTAAAAGGGAATATGTAAAGGAGGGATCTACATTGTTAGCTGTAGGGGAAAGTACAGCACTCAGGAGTTTTGAAAGCTTTAACACATTCTTAAGTACTAAAAATATTTTTTAAACGCTTCCCCATCAGATGCTTCCCAATTTAAGTGTCATTGGTCAAATCCATAGATGCAGAATGTGTAACTATTCAAGAATCTCAATTTTTCTAAAAGTTTGAGATATTCTGATAAAGTAGCATGATCTGTAAAAGTAGGTTTACATGAAGGTGTTGACCAAGTACATGTATGTATAATGCAACTTTTGAAAAATATACTATACAGTTATATTCGTCTTGAAATAATTTTAATGCACTTTTATGAAACAGTATTCTGATGGCACGTTTCACGTCTAAATTTATCTTTTGGTGGCGTGTTATGGTAAAACAGTTTATAATCAATCTTAAAATAATTGCTCAATTGAAATTAACTTCTCTCGCCATTTGAGAATGTCCATCTGCAGCTCGATAGATATGTGATTTTCTTTTTTAGTTTTTCATCCAAGAAGGACTTATTTGTTTATCAAATGTCACTTGTCATAAATTTTGTATGTTTCTCAGAAAATAGATATCTTTGGTACGTAATTAAATTAAAACTTTTAATGCATTGGTGTTAATTTGAGTTTTTTTTTTTCCTTTTCTGCATACGCAGTTAAAGGATATGGTACTGAAGTTTTCAGGTTCTTACAAGCAGTGCAGACCTTGCACTGGGTCCAGTACCTACAAGAAAGGACAGAGGCCATATCCTGACTTTGACACCATTTCAGAAGGGGTTCCATACCCCTATATTGGAGGAGCAAGCTCAACTTCAACGCCTGCTTGGGACTTCAGAAGCTCCTATTTCCCTGGTGGTAGATCAGACCAAAGATTTATGGGGGGGTTGAGTGGTGATAGGACCTCTAGAGGGCCTGAGTCAGCACCAGCATGTGATGTAGTTGTTGAGGAAGAGGATGAAACCAAGGAGTGGATGGCACAGGTGGAACCAGGGGTTCACATTACTTTTGTGTCTCTTCCTAATGGGGGAAATGATCTCAAAAGAATTCGCTTCAGGTATTCTAAGAAATCACAAGCCTTGATAGTGTTACCTGCAACTTAAACCTTAAAATACCGAGGTTTTACTAATGTTAGATCTATGATTCTTTATTCAGACCATTAAATAATAAACCCAGTCAAACTAAATTAGTTATTAACTGTTGGCATAACTCTGCGTTGTTGCCACTGCCCCCCTATTGATTTCATTTGTAAAGATAGATTTGAATTGAAAGTGGGAGCTAAAAGATTTAATGGCAATATATCCTAATAATTTGTGAAAGAATATATACCTATTATGAGGACTTATTATTATACAGAGAATATTATTAATCGTTTTACTAAATTAGACCTTTGATTTTTTATTCAGACCATTAAATAATTAACTCGTTCAAACTAAATTGTTTATTACTTTGTTGGGTTAACTCTGCATTGTTGCCACTTCCCTTGACATATTTGCAGAGATAGATTTGAATTGAAAATGGGAGCCAAAAGATTTAGTTGCATGTTCTAAGTTGTGATAGAAAATGTACCTTCGAGGCCTTAGTAGTTAATATCATACAAAGTATATGAAATTTTTAGTTGTTGCAAGAGTTAATTATCCACTAGGAGTGAAGACTGAAAGCAGTTACCATTTAAATTTGAAGCCGAGAGATTTTTGACAAGTGGCAAGCTCAAAAATGGTGGGGTGAGAATTATGACAGAATCATGGAGCTTTACAATGTCCAGAGATTCAATCGACAAGCTCTTAACACTCCTTCCAGATCTGAGGATGAGGTAATGTTCAACTTGACCAGTCTGATGTTAAGTTGTTAACAGTTCATTTCCTCGGCCTTGTTATTTTTTATGAAAAAGACTGCAACAACAACACTTATCATGAGAACGCATTGCCATAAGAGAAGTACTATATTGAGTTCAACATTTGTCAATATACATTGTTGCCTTTGAACAGCAAAGAGATTCTTCTTACTCAAGACTGACATCTGGACAAGAAAGCCCGGGGTCGATGTCGTTGAAGGAATGGACACCAAGGAATCACTATAAGCCCTCATTGAATAACCACTCTGAAGCTATGGATCAAGGTGGTGGTCAAAACTTCCCAGTAGGGTCATCTGTGGAAGCATCAAGGACAACCACTTCTTCTAGAGATGAGCCTTCAATGAGCAATGCTAGTGACCTGGAGGCAGAATGGATAGAGCAAGATGAACCTGGAGTCTACATTACGATTAGACAATTAGCTGATGGAACTAAGGAGCTTCGTCGTGTCAGATTCAGGTAATATTACATTATCATGCATGTCAGCATTTTCCTAGTTTCTAGTGGTTCCTCCTCAATAAAACATGTGTCATGTTCCTTCCCAAAAACATGTCCAAGGAACATATACTTAATTGGTGACATGATATGATGAAATGGTCCAATGGACACGCTTGTTGACATGTTGCCAAATTTCATTAAAAAATTAAAATTTGATATATACACAAATACACACACATATAAATACCCTCTCTCACACACGTATGTGTGTCTATATATATATATGTGTGTGTGTGTGTGTCTTAGTAAGGATAACATTATCTTCTAGAAGATTAGGAGGTTTCGATTTTACAGTTTATCAACTCTTATCTGCAGCCGGGAGAGATTTGGGGAGGGGCATGCAAAGAAATGGTGGGAAGACAACAGAGAAAGAATACAAGCTCAATACCTTTGAAGTGTGGTGGCCTTGAAGAGAAATGTCCCAAGCGGGTGGAATCCTCAATTTTGTTTCCTATAGATTGTAGTGTAGTTGACTCTAGTTTATAAGTGGAGTTCTATAAAGAATTAAATTGTTGATACTCTCAAACAATGCAAGCCACGCATTTAAGGGTCAGCCGTCATGGTATTGGAAACTATAGGCTACCTGAAGAACCTATGTAGAAGGAAGTTTACAGAACAAAAGAATTGTTTTCACATTTGAATCAGAGGTGAGGTGAGGCGAGTCATGATGTTTTAATTCAAGATTTAAGCTGCTTGTTAATATTTTATTTTCCCATCTTATGGGTGGATGGGTCTATCTTGATTCCAGCAACCTGGTAACTGTTCTAGATCATGAAAAGTAAGCATTTGTACAAAAAGAAAGACATTTGGAAATGGGATCTGATTTGTAAGGACCACTTGCAATATGGTCTACTAATCCTGCAGATTGGATCTGGTTTTTGTTATGTATATTGAAATTTCAATGAAGAGTTCCAGCTACATTTTACCATGACAGTATAATTTAATCCGCAAATTTTACCATGATTTTTCCTGGTATAACTTTTTTTAGGATTGTGGTTCATAAGCAAAGGAGTTGAGCCTAAATCTCCACCCTAACTTCTAATAACATGCATGTTCCTTTGTACCCTTTAATTCTTTTATCTCATAATGTAGTTGCTAATTATTCAGAGAGAAATTCCACTCCAATGAGATTTTCTTACTGTACAAGTTATATTAAAATATATTTGTAGCTGAGGTTATAAGAAGTGATGAATACTTAATTATTTGTAGTTTGAAGGAACTTGCTTTATTAAAAGCGGTAACATTGATTGGAACAATATTGGTCTTTCCTGCAAAATGACCACTACCGTCAGACAAACATTTTCTGCAAAACTTTATCATTGAGAAAAATAAAATGCATTTGGTGGGATACTCAGGAGGAGGAGCACTGGATTTTATAGATACTCAATTACAGTTTTCATTTCTGTTTATGTAACAAAATAAACGAGTTACCTTATGGCATTCCCATTCAATCTTGCTTAAGAATGGAGGTTGAAAACAATTTAAATATATTTTCGTTTTCTTAGTTCTTGATGAAGGGATTTCTTAATTTAGATACACTTTCGTACCCTGAGACCTCGGCTACATTTAAATACACTTTCGTTTCTTTAGACTTAGAAATTGATTAGTTTGTATGTCACCTTGAAATTGAATCGTTTATATAAGAAATGGTGTTTTTCTCTAATCAACTTTGAGTTTACTTTGCAAATTTTTCTACCTTACAAATGTTATAATTTTCAGAGTTGAATACACCTCTCGTATATTAGAAACACACTTTCTGGATGTGAGCGGAAGCGAGCCCAAATTTCGTGGAGAAAAACAAAGCACAATAAAGAAAACTGCACACCGAATTTATCGTGGAAAACTCCACCTTGTAAACTCCGTTAAATTCACTATATTCAAAATAATTACAATATAGTAAACCCAATAGGATCCCCAGTGAAATACTAGAGTTCCCAAGAAATTCCCAGTGTATCCTCACAACACTCTTGGAACTTTCTTTCACACTCTATAACACTTAAACACTTAACACTTGGAAATGCTTCAAGTGTGGGATGTTTAATACCAAGGCCTAAGGCCTTTATTTATAGCAAGCAAAGGTGGTACCCTTTCTCCACCCACTGATGTGGGACTTTGAGAGGCACAAAACTAACAATTCTCCACCTTGCCTCTCATTCCACAAAT
>Ga0209489_104308_pt1 | contig 26412 bp, 13 predicted proteins | sample SiratrowhiteBW_FD_187527 | JGI IMG/M metagenome (GOLD analysis project Ga0209489, IMG submission 187527) | Root nodule microbial communities of legume samples collected from California, USA - Siratro white BW (SPAdes) (version 2) | ecosystem: Host-associated > Plants > Roots > Nodule | place... | reverse complement strand
AAAAAAAAAAATAAAAAAAAAAAAAAAAAAAAAAAAAAAAAAAACTACTTTTTTTTGGTGACTTACATAACGTGCGTCAGAACCATCAAATATTCCAGCACCTGCGGAGGCAAAGCTAACACCATCGATGAAGGATGCATTGTTTTTGTTGGCCTTTGATGTTAGGGAGAGGTAAGGTGGCGAAGTTGCCAAACCCAATTTCTCAGCTGCAAGTGCAACCCACATAACACAATCATTACATTAACTATAAAATGTATCTGTGTATATATCCAATTGTTGTTTTTTGCCATAACCATATACTTAACTGTTTATTTTTATAATAATAAACCTCAAAAGTTTTATTAAGTTCGTGCACCAAACTATCTACTTATGTTGTCTTTTTATGCTTTTCGGTTGCCATTCCACATGTCGGTGTTCTTTTTCAATGTTTTCCGGGTGTCAGTTTATCAACCTTATGAATATCTTACGGGTGAAGAAACTTGCAGAAAACAAATTTGGCTTCCAAAAATATTTGTCAACAACATATATTTTAGCCAGATATTGATTAGAGACTTAAGCATCCAATAATCTTTCAGAAGACCTATATATTGGTTGACCAGTAACAATGTAAGAAATACTTTTCTTAGATGAATTAGGTTAACTTAAAATTTGAAGATGAAATCAAAATATTGGGTCACTCTTTATCAGATTATCATAATCTATTTTTTAAAGTAATATTTATATATAAAGAAGTAGAAGGATACATATAACAATACCACATAAGTTAAATTTTGAGATTGAATTAGATCAAACAAATTATAAAACATATAACTAGATAGGAATGAGTTCAATATAGATATTGTTGAAACTTCATAACTTTACAGTGATCTTGAAGAACATATATATATATATACAGAAATCATTATGAACATTTGAAATGGAAATAGTTAAAGTTTCTTGGAATCACTTACCAACAAAATCTGCAGCATTCTTGCCGTTGCTAAACCTTCCAGTTGGTTTGTGGGTAGGAAAATCAATGCCATAGTGACGATGATTTGCCTTGGCAATGGAAAGGGTCAAGTAATTGTTGTTGCCCACATCCACAAGTGAGTCTCCAAACACGTACACAGCAGGAACCATTTCAGCCTCTGAAGAAGAACCAAAGCTTAAGATGAAAAAGCCATAGATCATACAGAACAAACACCCCTCAAAACCTCTTTGACCCATCTTGGTTGGTTTGTGTCTGCTCCAAATTGTTGTTGGCTTGTGGAGGTAGACAACTGTTGGATCAATATTTAAAGATGCCCTAAAGCTGGATGAAAGGTTCTGGTTTACGTGTGAATGTTCGTGAGAGATAGTGGAGCAACAGTATTCTCCAGATACTCCATCCACTGAAACTCGTGTTTATTTTATTATCAATAACGTGGATATGTTAGTGGGACAAATATTGTCAACGTCAAAAGCAAAAATTCCCTCACTTGTTGCATGGTTTTTACCTCAACAACTAAACTGTGACAAAGTTAATTAATTCTACTTTTGATAATTAGTTAAATTTTTTTATTAAATTTATTATTAGATATTTAAGAGTAAATCGTAAAAATAAAGAAGTTGAATAACATACAAAAATAATCTATAAATTTAATATATTATGATTTTGAGTTGAAAGTTCTTTCACTTGAAAGAAATTATGTGTCAGTCTTTTCTAATATTTTTCCATCATTTTTCCAATAAAAGATCAAGTACTAATTTTGAAAAGATACTTATTATTATTGTATTTTTCTTTAGGTTTGATTTAACAGATGGGTTATAAGGCAGAGGGCAGAGGTAGGCACATCAAAATCTGCAATATCCAACAAGTGAAAGTCACACTCAGCACAAAAGTAAAAAGCTTATATATACTTCTATATTCTCTGCATAAACAATTCTCTTAACCTAAAGCCATTTCAAAACCCTCTTATGTTCATAAAGTGTATAGTTCTACACGTTTAAGGTCCACAGTGAGAGTGGTCCCCCCAATACTTTTGGCTTTGAAAACTATGCTGAAAGTATATATTATTATACACAAGATTTTCAAATTTTCACACCATACAAAAGAAAGTCAGCTAGCAATTTGTGTGCTTCACCCAATATTTGTGAATTCTGATTTGTATTCATTGCACCTTCTCTGTCCCATATTCTTCCCACTTCTCTCTGTTTCATAATAATTTTGTTCCTAGCTACTGCAGAAATTCACACTAAGCAAGCACCAGTAAGGTTTCTTTTGTTACAAGTCATGTTTGTGTTATGAAAAAGACACTAGAGACCGTAATCTGAACCCAAATCTTTGTCAGAACTTCCACCATTGTAATTAAGGCATTTAAAAATCACTATATATTCACTTGTTGTTCCAGTGTACATATCTTTACATTGATGCATGTAAGAATTTAGTTGTAAGGCATAAAAATCCATGTAAAAAAAAACATATTATGATAAAATATAAAGTCTAAATGAATTATAATATTAACAAGTCATGATTTGTTAGTCCTTTAAACACAATTTTTAACATTATTTATAATAGATAGTAAAATAAACATTTTCCAATTTACAAATACTAATAAAATATCAATTTTAAATTAAAAAAACACATTAAAAAATTAAATATTACACTGATTTTATTGTTTTTAGAGCTTAGAAAGGAATTGTCAAATAAATATTTAATTATATATTGCACTCAAAAGAACCAATCCAAAAAGGACACTTATTTTAAATATCTTTTTTTTTTTCTAATAGAAACATTTGTTTATTTTAGTAAAAATATTCAACAATCGTGAATTAAAAATATTTTTAGAAGAAAAAGAAAAAAAACACAAAGAAAGAACATTGAATTGGCCACATGCAGCCAACCAGAAAAGGCCACTGCCCAAGGTACCTCCCCTAAACTCACTCTCTCTTCATATTCTTTCCAACTTCACTCAGTCACTTTTAAACTTTTAAAACTTTTTCTTTAAATAAGGAGTAAAGTTGTTACATGCATACCAAATAAATAGTTCATAACAATTAGCTTTCCAATAAATACTTCTGAAAAAAAACATTAAAGTTATGCTATAGAAAGATAACCTTTCTTCTTCTTCTTCTCTTCAAGGATCTGTGCCCCTCTTCTTGACAAAGAATTAGAATGAGATATTGTTAAAATGGTGAAAGTATATATGATATAAAGTACCCAGAAATTAGAGACTAAAATGGTTTTTTTTTTTTAATTTTTTGCATTTATACTGGTGTGTGTAAAATTAACATTTCGGTGTTGCATAGTGTAATGCTTTAGCACTATAAGGGTCCAAAGATATATAAATTTTTATATATAATTTTTAGTGCTGTGGTATTGCAATTCCAACACTATGTGTGTGGAAGACGGGAGAATCAATTGGATTGGGTTGAATCTAAATCTAATTCATACTAATTTAGTATAATTCGAATTTAAATATTTATATTAATCATTTAACTTATTAATGTTTTTACAGATTAATTTGAACGGCTTATTTAAATTATGAATTTATGTTAGATAATTTTTTTTAGAATAAATGGTATCCAAATACTCCAACATAATTTTAATACAATATAGCAATTAGTTTTAATTTATATGCCACTCCATCATTTTGTTTTATTTATAATACTTACATTTTTATATATGTAATGGTAAACATTTACCAAAATAACTAAAAATACACGCCTATGTTCCTAGTTTTAAGAATCTAAATAGTGATAATAAAGTAGAAACAAAATTATAAAATAAAATATTTAAAGAGACCATATCACAAATTTAAAAGTAACAAATATTTAGACAAAAAAACTTATTTCTAACAGTAAAAGTCATTTCTAACCCCAGTCAAGTCTCTTGCCGTGGACATCAACATCATCAATTAATTACATTTTTGTTTAAAATGCAATTGTTTATTTATTTTAGACAATTATCACAATATTAGTCGTATATAAGACAACTTTGGTGACAACATTTCAGTTCTTTATTTTATGTAAAGTTCATCTAAATTTTTCTTTTACATTAGGAATGAATATTAGTAACATTTTTAATCATTATTTTCTCTCATTTATTTATTTTATGAATTACTTCTTAAATAATTTTAAAAACTAATTCTATTTTTTATGAGAAGAAAGATATAACAATGAGAAAAGTTCAAAACATGATAATAGATAAAAAAAATTACTTACCCAATATTACTTGAATATAAATAAATTAAAGATTAAATAATCAATATAACTTCAAATGTGTGATACATTAATAATGTAATCCTTAGTAACTTTTTATTTAGTAGTAAAATATACAAATTGGATCATAAGTATTATAATTAAAAAAAAAATGTCCTGTATTATACTAAATCAGTTCTTAAAAATTATATTGTATTGATAAAATAGTTTTACATAACAACTTTGGGATGGTTGTGAAGTTTCAAAATTTCATAAACAAAATAAGATTTTTTATTATTATTTAAAAAGGATATATTTAAAAGTTGTTCACCCACTTATAACCCTGAACTGAAATAACACATTTAATTAAGTTCTTAGATATATGAAACATCATAAATACCATTTTTTCTAAATTGTAATCAATAATGATTTATTAACACAAATATTACAGCATTATTAATGATAATTACTTCATCTAATGCAAGATATCTAACTTGGAACACCCACCCTCACCAACTTATCAAATCAAAATCTAACTCTGAACATTGTTATAAAGAATAAATGCAAAATTCAAGTCCTCAACACTAAATACATATATAAGATATAATATTGTCTAATGTATATAAGCTTACCAAAAACACTTTTTTTTAAGAGTTTATGATACGAGTATCGCATTCTTCAATATGAGTTTGGATTTTCAAAAGAAAATAAAAACGTCTCTTATTTTCAAAATTAAAACTTTAGAGAATAAATTTTTTATAAATAATTATTTTCAAATATTATATATTTTAATTTCAACAAATCATGTGTTAGGAAAATTCTTGATTTCGAATGAAGAAAGTAACACCGTTCAAATGCAAACATCTATGAGTTGATCTTATGAGTTGATCTAAAATAAAGAAAAAACATAACTTATATTTACTCTTTTACCTCTTTGTCTATTTTTTTTATTAGACTGTCTTCAAATTATCTCACATGAATTTGTTCTTTATATATGAGCACCATGAGGTTGAACCATGATACCAACTTTGACAAGTTGGAGAATAAAGTCTTACTTGATCGAACTTATTACACGAACCATTGTTGGATATAGTTAATCATATTTGTTTCTTTCTTTTATTTTGCTTCTTTCTTTATTCTCATCTAATCTTCTTTATTCACTTATTCATTTTTTCTTTATTGTGTAAGTTATTTACCTCTAATTAGTAACTGTCTAAAAATTGATTTGTCTGTATATTGTTGAATAATACTGAATTAAAATATTGATTATGATCAATATCATAATCAATTATGTTAGAAAAAAGTCACATGATTTTCTAACCATAACTGGTTATGTGTTTTTTTTTTTTCTATTCATAGTTAATTATGGTTATGTTGTAGATCTATTATGTTTTGTTAACCATTGTTTATATTTTGATGTTTCCTATTAATTGATTGACTTAATAATATGTATACCTTCTTTTGTCTAAAATAGATCAAATATTTTGATGTTTCATATTAATTGATTGACTTAATAATATATATACCTTCTTTTGTCTAAAATAGATCAAAGAGTGCATATTACATATAATCTATTATAGTAGTTGCATTAATTTATTGTGGTATATTATACTAAAAAATAACTCAATTTTTATATAAGTTGATCTTTAGAATAAAAGTGCTAAAATTGAAAGAAGCATTTGAATATTTTAATAATAAATTGGAAACACATATTTATAGAAAAAAACTAATTGTAAATTCTCACTTTCACAAAGTCACTATCTCTATGAAATATGTTCCTCTCTTTTCTCTCTAAAACCCTGCTTCCATCCTTTACCAATTTGATAATCGAAAGTTCATAATTAGACTCGTGACGACAATCTGAACAACATTGCCCGATCAAAAACTTCGGTTGAGTAAGTGTATTTTTACTTTGTATAATTTAATTTTTATAATATTTCTTAGTCTTTACACTGTACATATCTAACCAAATTAATATATATATATATATATATATATATATATATATATATATATTAAAAACATAGGAATTAAAAATTAAAATTTGTTCAAATAAAATTCAAAAGAATTAATTTTATTTATTTTCTTCTCTAAAATATCTCTTATCAAAATATGTTATCCTAAATAAAAAATCACTATTAAATGAATGATATTTGCATAATAATATAATCAAATAAAATTAAATTTATTCACATTTATTCACATTTAAGTTCATTAAGTTGAAACAACAATTATTATTCCAATTTATCATGTTAGTTAATTACTATCTTTTATTGTGGATTTGATTATTTCAGATTGTACACAGTATAGAATATTTGTGTTGGATAATAAAATTATTAGATAAACTATTAATATAATGCCACACAAAAAAAGTAATTAGTCTATGATGTTAATAAATTAGTAACAGTTTAGTCTGAGGTGGAATTACCCATTTAATCCACTTTGTCATATTAAATAATAATTCTATACACATAATAAACTTTAACTGAATAAAACAATACAAATTAAACATACTCATTACTCCAATATGTAAGGTTGAGTTAAACTGAGCTGGATTTCCTAGTATTCATTAATCTTATTTATCACATTAATTAATTAGTTTGTATCAATAAAAAATGAACTGAAATTTTAATTAATTTAGTGTTTAAGATGAGGTGTATTCACGCGTACTAATTAATTTCAAATTGCAAAGAGGAAGTAAGGACAAAGCCATGGAAAGCACTTCACATGGTTTATTTGAATGCATGCCTTACAATAAAAAATATATATATTTTTTACTCACTCTTAACAAAGATATAGTTTAAAAAATTAATAAGTTTTATAACTCGTGTTATATTTTTTATGAATAATTAAATTTTGTTTATTTATATTCTTTGTCAGTGAAAATATGTTTTCTGTATTCACATTTTTATTATATTAAAAAATATATACTCTTATTATTTTATAAATAAATAATTAAAAAAATATAATTTAAAAATATATATAATCTGTAAAAGTAGTGTTAAAAAATTATGTAACTATTATTAAAAAAATTACTTAGTTATTAGAGAAATTATTTAATTATTTATTCTATTAAATAAAATGATTAATTTTTATTTATTAAAAGATACATTATAAGGTAATATATATATAAATAAAAATTATTTAGTTATTTTGAAATAAAAATAAATTATTTAATTATTTATTTTATTAAATAAAAATAAATTATTATTTTTGTTTATTAAAAGATAAATATTCTAAACAATGTCTACTTTTCCTTTGAACAAAACACCATTATTATTATTATTATTTAAAACATATATTATTAAATTACAAAAAAAAATCATAAAAAAAAATATTTTTAATTTCTGTAGTACTTTTTATAGTATAAGTGTTTTTTTTCTAATTGTGAGTAGTTATTTAAATTTACAATATTATTACTTCAAAGAGAAAAATTGTAAAAAATTATTTACAATTGTTATAGATATTATATATTATAAATATGTGTTTTTATTAATGAATGAAAAAATAATTTTTTAAACAAATAATGAAAATAAATTTAAATATTAATAATGTTATTATAAAACTTTAAAGAAGTTAAGAAATCAATTATTTTTATACGTGTTGATGTCCATCTTTTATTTGATTTCCAAGTTATACGCGCGGATTTTGATGAAATTTTATTAATATGACACATTGAATCTGGAGACACCCCACTCTTCAATATAGTCTATGAAAAAAATGAGATAAATAATTAATATTTGTAACTTTGTGGTGGACCTGACAATTTTTTAGTAAAATGACATTTAATATTTTTCACTAAAATTAAAGAAAATATTTAATGTTTACCTTAAAAAAATAATTTCAATGAGTTACTTGTTATATTTTTTACGCGTTTTCTATATTTTAATATATCTTTGTATGTTATTATAGACTTTTGGTTTAGTGTATTAATTTTTTTCTTATTCAAAGATATAAAAATGAAAATTATGCTGTTTAAAATTAAAAAAAAACTTATTAAAAAGCTGAGAAATATACTATTAAAAAATATGTTCACTCAGGTAGAGATATTTTACTGAGAAAATGAAAGTTTAATTAATTAATTAATTAGTTATGGTTTTATATATATATATATATATATATATAGCAGGGAGAGGGGAGAAAGAAATAAAGGAAGCAGTAAGAGAAGTGAGAAAGAGAGGCACCCCACCCACCGAGAACCGAAGCTGAGGTTCGGATGGTGACAGCCAGGCTCGGACCTGACTGAGCCTCTGGAAAAAAGCCAAAGGAGGCACCCTCGAAAATAATGGAGTTTTCCAAAGCAAGAGAAGAGAGAGAGTGAAACAGGGTTTTAGAGAGAGAGAGACGAACCACCAACAACACCAGCCGTCGATTACATGATGGGTCAGATCGTGCGGCGGAAGAAGAAGGGACGTCCCTCCAAGACAGATCTAGCTCGCCGCTCCGCTCAGTCTCCGCCCGCCTCCCAGCCGGACCTCCGACGGAGCCGCCGCCGCCGGAATGTGCGCTACAACATCGACTACGACGACTACCTTGACGAGGAGGACGAGGACGAGGAGGAGGACGAGAGGAGGCGCGAGAAGAAGAAGCTCAAGCTCGTGGTCAAGCTCAACAACCACGAGGAGGAGGATGATGACGAGGACGACGACGCGCCGAGTCATGTAGGGGCGCGTGGGGTCCACGCGCCGGAGGAAAAGGGGGAGGAGGAAGAAGAAGAAGGAGAGGAGGAAGAGGAAGAGGAGGAGGAAGGAAATGAGGAGGTGGAGGAGCAGGAAGAAGAGCGTGAGGTAACAAACACAAGTGCTGAAAATTTTGAGATTAGGGAGAAGAGTGTGTGTTCAGTGTCCACCTCAGAATTTTTTGATACCAATTGGTCCATAATTGAATTATCTTTCTCTCTCTCTCTGTGGCTTGTTGTTTCTCTCTCTAGGGCTTTCTCTTTCTCTCTCTGTGTCGGGGTTTTGGGGGAGATAACTAACGCGTCAACTGTCAAAACTATCACACACATGCAGACTCTCTCTGATTGTGTTTTCTTTCATTTTATTAACCCTCTTTCTCTCTCCCTGTCTATGACTATAGATAAGATAACCTAGGACGCATTGTTGTCTGTCTCTGTCTCTGTCTCCATCGCATCATTTTCTTATATAAACGCAGTATTTGCCTTTTTTGTAGTTTTGGGCTGCGTTATTAATTGTGTGTGGTTTCTTGTGACAGGCAAAGGCCAGAAAAGTGGATTCTAAAGGGCTCCACTCAGCTTCAGGTGTGTGTAACGATTTATGGTTTCGGTTGTAATCTAATTCTTATTTCTTATTTCCCCACTTTTTCTTGTTGTATACTGAAACGGGTGTGCCGATGTTTTTGTTACTGTATCCTCCACTGTAAGTTTCTCAACTGGGTTCGTTTGTTCTGTTCTGTTTCTAGTGTTAGGAACTCCGTCGAAGCTTCCATCTGGGATTCCGTTGCCTGACAAGAGGACCCTGGAGTTGATCCTTGACAAGCTTCAGAAGTAAGGGGATTTCGATTAGCATTTTTTTTCTTCTTGCTCTCTTTTTGGTTTGAGTTGTGGTGAATGATTACTATAGCATCTTCAACTTATATTGCTGCATGCTGATGTGATGTCTTTTGGTGAATTGTCAGGAAGGATACATATGGTGTGTATGCGGAGCCGGTTGATCCAGAAGAGGTGTGCGGTCTTTTCTTCCTTTGAATTTTAATCTTGCTTTTGGAAGGCAATCTAAGTTGAAAGCTCGAATTATGTTTCAATGCAGCTTCCCGATTATCATGATGTGATTGAGCATCCAATGGACTTTGCCACAGTGAGGAAGAAGTTGGCAAATGGATCCTATCCTACCTTGGAACAATTTGAGGTGTGTAAATGCGTCAACTGTTCATGGTTAAAGTTGGGAGAGGTTTCTTTTCCTTTCTCATATTCTGGTTGTTTTTTCTATTTGATTATTAAGTGGGTTGAGAGCCCGAGGCTGCTTGCAATTGGTGCGAGGGGAAACCTTTAAGTGGCTTACTTGTCAGTGTAATAGAGTCTGTGGGGATTTTACTCACTTATGTTGACAATGGGATGCTTCTGGCAGTAGCCATTTGTGTTTGTGATTGATATTGGTGGGAAACTTTTGGAGGAGTAAACTAATAATGGCATCGTATGAAATTTAGCATAATTTATTACTGTGGTTTTAATTTCCACGAAAGGAGTATATTTTCAATGTAATGATAGATTGACCTAGTGTAGCTTGTCTATTTTGGCATGAATAAATGATAGTTTCTTAATTTAGTGGACATTTTGCAGTTCAGCACCTTAGTTGCTAGAGCCCTAAAAATGTCTAATGTCACCCATGAGTGAGGCTATGGGAGATTAAAACATATGTTGATGCTAATAGGCAGTGGGGGGATTATATCCTGGTTAGTTTGTCTGTTGTTTGTGACTCTTGGTTGAACCCTATTTTAGATGATAAAAAGGTGAGAGAAGAAAATAAATTTTTGTGGTTAGTGTGGATTTTCTGTGTAGACAACCTGTTATCATACTGATGTTTAAGAAATTCAAGAAACGATGTGTTTGCTCCATCATCTGAACTGAGGAGGGTAACACCACAGTAAGATTGTTGCCTTCTGACCTAGAGGTCTAAGTTCAAATTTTGGGAAAACAATCTGTTTGCTTGGTGGGATCAGGTAGTGTGCATCAATCATCCCAAAATCCAGCTAGGCACCTTGTGCACTAGGCTACCCTTTATTATCATCTGAACCAGTTTTAAACTTTACGTGCTATATTGTCTTCCTGGTTGAGTGATATTTTGAAAGGAAAATATTTTACTGTATTACATTAAACTTTGGATGCAATTGTTGAATGCAGAGTGATGTATTTTTGATTTGCTCGAATGCAATGCAATACAATGCTGCGGAGACTATATACCACAAACAGGTATAGAATTTACTGTTTTCCCTTGAAAAAAGATTGAGAGTAGCCATTTTGTTGTGCTGCTGTATGATCCCTATATTTGTTTCAGGCAAGATCTATACAAGAACTGGCAAGAAAAAAGTTTGAAAAATTACGAGTTGACTTTGATCGCTCTCAGAGTGAGCTGAAGTCTGAACAAAAAACTAGATCTAATTCCCTGATTAAGAAGCCAGCAAAGAAGCCACTGGGTCATACTTCACAGGAACCTATTGGCTCTGATTTTTCCTCAGGGGCAACTCTTGCTACTATTGGAGATGTATTGCCAACATCCCATCCAATGCAAGGTGTCGTTTGTGAAAGGCCTGGTAATATTGATGGCCTTGTGGAGGGGAATGCTTTCATGATTGATGCAAATCAAGAGAAAGCAGAAGACTACATATCAGGTATCACCAGAAGAGATCAAGCCCTTTCATGTCTTCATTGTTCAATTTTGTTTAATTTCAGTCGGATATTACTGTCATCTTCTAGCTATTCTCTTCTGAGACTGTTGCTTTGTTGTTTCAGGGAGGGGTCTGCTCTCCAGGTTGGGAAGAAAACCATCTATGCAAGATATGGAACGTCGTGCAACTTATAATACGCCCAATCCACCAGTTACTAGATCGGATTCTGTATTTACGACATTTGAGGGTGAAGTGAAGCAGCTAGTTACTGTATGTATCTAAAGAAAAGAAGTGAATTCAAATCTTTGAATAAAGCTTTCTTATCTTTTTTAAAGCATCAATGTTTTATATTTTTGGCACCAGGTTGGACTTCAAGCTGAGCACTCCTATGCCAGGAGTTTGGCTCGTTTTGCTGCAACTCTAGGACCCACAGCTTGGAGAATCGCTTCCCAGAGGATTCAGCAGGCACTCCCACCTGGCTGTAAATTTGGTCGTGGTTGGGTTGGAGAGTATGAACCACTTCCAACACCGGTATTAAAGCTTGATAATCTTGCCCAGCAACAACCTAGTTTGGGGACCAAGTTGCAGTCTACTGCAGAATTAATAAAGGCTGACAAAAATTGTAAGAATGTGGAATCCACCATGGAACATCCTGTTAATGGACCAATCCATGAGGGAAAACAGCCTTCAGTATGTTCTAGTGGTGGGCTTACATCAGATGGCAAATCATCTTTGTTTGGTTCTGCTGGACCAAGACCCAATTCTCATGACAATCTCTTTTATCAGCAGCCCAATGTCCAAACTAGGAATCTCAACAAGTCTGAGAACAAGGGTTTGAAACAAGTGGAATTGAACTCTTTACCCTCCTCCAGTGATCAAAAAAATGCCAGCCTAGTTGCAAAGCTTACTAGTAATACTCCTGCAGCATTATCTAAGCCCAGAGAAATGATACCTAGTAACTTGACTATTTCACCGTCTATGCCTTTCAAGCAGCCAGATACCAACGGAGTTGTTAGTGGAGAGTTACCCAATGGAAAAGTAAGGGGTACTAGTTTAAACAGACGGATGCCTGGTGCATCACCCGAAAGTACGTCAAATCAAACAGGCAGATCGGCTCCCTTTGTTACCCATGGGCAGGAGCAGACACTTAGTGACCCAGTTCAGTTGATGAGGATGTTAGCCGAAAAGACACAGAAGCAACAGACTTCTAGTTCATCCAATCATTCCCCTGCTGACACCCCACCAGTGACACCATCAGTTCCATCAGGACGGAGAGAGGATTCAAGCAATGCTTCAGCAGCAGCTGCCCGTGCATGGATGTCTGTTGGTGCAGCAGGTTTTAAACAAGGGCCTGAAATTTCTGGTTCACCCAAAAATCAGATTTCTGCAGATTCATTGTACAACCCAGCGCGAGAGTTCCATCAGCCCTTTTCACGAATTAGGGGAGAGTTTTCTCCTGGTGGAACGCCTTTCCAGTCTGAGAGGAACAATTTTCCATTTCAGGCACTTGTACCCCAGTCTCAACCTATTCAACCAGTTGGTGCTTCACAGTTTCCAAACAGACCTATGGTTTTCCCTCAAGTAGCAGCTTCTGACCTGTCAAGATTTCAGATACCACCTTGGCGGGGTATCCGACCTCACAGTCAACCAAGACAGAAACAGGAAACACTTCCTCCTGACCTGAACATTGGTTTCCAATCCCCTGGGTCACCTGCAAAACAATCATCTGGTGTGCTGGTTGACTCTCAGCAACCAGACCTTGCTTTGCAACTGTGACATGTTATTGTATTTCTGTTGTGGATGTATCCACAAGATTGACTTATTATGGAATTTCGGCTCCTGTCGTTGGACGTCAATTTTGATCCCAAAGGCCTTGTTAAATGAGGAAAAGGCTACCATTTTACTACTTTAGGGAGAGATGAAACAAATTGGGAAGATTGTTTTCCCTTGGATGCTTTATGTTGGGGATCTTATGGTTTTCTTAAAAAGGATTTGGCACAAGGTAAATCCAAGTTTGCTTAGTTTCAGAAATTTGAGTGGATTTGCCAGAAGACAAATTCACGACTTTCATCTTTTCCAGATGAGGATTACCGAGTGAATGCAGCATGTCTATGTTCTATCCAGGAGTTGAAACCATATAAAACATTAGGAGTCGTTCATGATCGAGCATTGCTTAGATTTTTCAATTAGCGGGCGAAAAATCCTGTTGATGATGCCTTGTACATTCTTTACAGATGGTTCAGATTCGGTTGCCTAGATATTGATTTCATTAGATTATGATTACTTGTTTATCTGAAATGATGGGAAGGCATCACTTAGTTCCAAATGCTGCTATTATTCTGTACATGTCTCGAATGCAAAACCTCAAACTTGTTTTTCCTTGTTTTACCCGATTCTGCAGCTTCAACATTTCAAGCAATACCATGCACCCCTTCGGAAAGGGTTTGGGTTGTCTCGTGTAAATTTATTTTAGGTTGAGAAACAGTATGAAGGCTGGAGTGGTTTGATTTAGAAGTATAAAACCGAGCACTAACATGGAAATATGGCTTGCTTGATTAAAAAAAGTTGTTCTAGATTGATGATTCATTTACATGAAATGAGCTAAACATATATAGGTGGCTAAATTATGTCTCTTGATTCTCATAAATATGAATCTATTCCATTTTAATTTTCTAAAATTGTTAGTTTTAACTATTGTAAATAACTTTCATAACATTTTATATCAATATTTAATGACAATGGACATAATAGATCTATTATGGTACATATTATTTCATGATTATTGATGTTGAACGAATTGAACATTTATTTCATACTTAAAAAATAATAACATGAACCAATCTTCAAAAGATAAAGTGGGTGAAAAAGTGGTTGAAAAGAGAGATTGGTAAATAAAGTTTTTGACGAAAATTATGCATGAATTAGGTCAGAAGCTATGGATGACCTGCACATTACTCATTCCCATCCTTGTCTCACCCCTAAAGTGGAACTTTCGTCTTTTGGAAGTACATGAATAATAGCTTTGAAAAATTGGCGCTATATTGAGCCATGATGGTAGGTGAAGCCCATAATTGGAGTACAAAATTAGTTTGCCTTATGGGGACACTGAACCAACTCAAGTTACACTAAATAATCAAACCAAAATTCAAAAGCATGGAGCTTCCCATTTCCAAATTTGCAAAGCTTCGTGGCTCATATATCATAATGGCACCTAAGCATAACAAATTGACGTGGAGGTTTGGTGTTGCAAACTTTTGGACTTGGCTAGTTTTCTTTGTGTTTTTTCTTTTCTAAGGTAAAAAGTATTTTTTAATTCAAAATAATTCTGAGAGCATGCATCACCATCACAAAACAGCTATAATCTGTTTGGATTTCCAGCTAGCAAAAGATATCAGAATATGACAAACAAAGTTTATGGTTCCAACTTATCAAACACTTTGTGAAATTATTGGCTACTTCAGAAATGCAATATTTCCAAAAACATAGATGATGATGTCATACAAAATATATATCAACAAAAGGACAAAATACAAAATCTAACATGGTTATCAAAATGTGTTTAACTATGTGATTTTGGTCTGATATTGAAATTCACACAGATTAGCACTTCATTTTATTTAATTTTCAAATGGGTGACCAATAAAACTTCTTTTTTTCTAGTTTCAAAATAAATAACACCGAGAAGAGAGAAAAATATGAAGATAGATGGTAACATAGTCATTGACACGATTGTTTGTTTTATTAGACAGATCATATCTATGACATATGATAGATGTCTATTGGTGATGTTTCTTTAACATGATAAGAAGAGAATAATGGATAATAGATGATAATATAAGATATTTGGAGTGATGAAATATTCATACGTCATCACTAATCTCTTGTTTTTGTCATTTTCAAATCCTTGCAACATTAATGTCTCAAAGTCACGAAGGGAATCTGTTTCACTTCTCATGCAGGAAGCATTAATACGTTGTCAAGTAGAAAAGTGGAACAGATTTTTGCAATGGTTCTTCGAACTTGGAAAACCTTTTACTATCAATTTGCTTGAATTTAGATAAAAACGGGGATTTCCCTATTTATGAGAAAGTAATACATTGAAAAATATATACCAAAATTTATTTTTTCCTTTTAACTCTCAATCGTTTATATTTTAAAATTAATTATTTCCAATCCCTTTAACTTAGTTTATTAGGTGTTATTTTCTATAAAATTATGTGGGCGTATTGTCCCAAATGAATAAACTAATAACCAACTATAAAAATTTACGTCCTTTTAGATTGATAAACTTGAAATTTTGAATTAATTAATAACGTGGGCGTCAAGTATAGTTTTTGGATTTATTTGTTTTAAGAGGGTTTGATATCACGAGATGTGTGACTTGAAAGCGTTAGAGAAAGTTGTCTTTCGAATTGTGATTTCGATCTTCCCATATTTCCCTTTCATTCACTTGATTTTGATCGGATTTTAAAAAGAAAATAAAGTTCGTTTCACTTTAGAAATGTCTAGTTCATGAAAAGACAACATGCAACGAAAAATGTATTTTATTTCATCTTAATCTCTGAAGTCCCATTTAGAAAACATTCTCTTAATTTTATTTTAGTTTAAATTCGCTTTTTATCCCGTAGTTTTATAAATATTTAATTTTAGTTTCTATAAAGTTTTAACTATAAATTTTATCTTTTAGTTTTTCTAAAATTACAAGTCCACCATTAAATATTTAACAACAATTTTATTTCAAATCAGGATTAATGTAAGTGAGAGTGGTTTGTTTTCCTCATGGTTTGGGAATTCGTGGATTTAAAATTGTTTTAACTAATACAAATGTTAATCGAATTCATAAATAATTTAAAAAACAAATAGTAATAGAATAAGAAAGTACAATAACAAAATTGAATTTTTTTTATTAATACTAGAACATATTTTATACACGTAACAATATCTACATATAGAACTTGAACTAAGAAAATAAAAATAAAAATATAAGATAATTAAGTCTAATAAATATTTGCTATTATCAGATTCCCTTTATTAAACAGTCTTCTGCATCTTTCTATCTATTAGACATATTGTTTGACCAAGCTCTTTATAAGACTATCTACTGAACATGATTTAGAACTAATTCTTAAAATTTTTCATCTTGACTCCAAATTATGGAAGAGCTTCCAACACCATTTTTATTTGTCCTCAAATGAAAAATTAACCTCTTCCAAATACCATTTGAACCTTGGTCTTAAAAAATACTCTTATAAACATATATGCCAGGTTCTTCTCAAAGATTATCTTCTCGATTTTGACCTCCATAAATTTAATAATGTCTCTTATAAAGTATAATCTAATATATCTATGTTTGATCATCTTATGATAGATAAGAGGATCAACTAAATTAATAGCACTTTAATTATCATAGTAAATATAGTTACACAGTCCTGCACAACACTCCTTTCTCCAATCATTTTCTTAGGATAGTAGGTAATATCACTGTTAATTACAAACTAGATTTTCAGCAAAATACAATTCCAAACAATATAAAAACATAACAAACTTATATATAAAACCTAGACTAAATAATAAAAATATAAATATGTCAATCCATTTAAGTCTAATAAATGCCTAGAGTAGATGGTTTGTCACACTACATTTCTATTAAATGGTGATATATCTAACTAAGCTCTTCAACATACCATTGAACATAATTTAAAGCTAATTATCATAATTTAATGAATGATAGGTTTAAGATAAGTTATTTTCTGAACTAAAAAATAAATAGTCAAAATATCATAAGCAAGATTCTCATATATGTTTTAATTTTAAAATATTTATTCTCATTTACAAATGGTTATATATTTTATTTTAGTATGATAGAAAGGAAAACGGAAATAAAAAATTGTTATTTGAAGATTAACCATTTTAATGTTCGAGATAGTGTAGAAATAACATTAATTATATATCTGGTTAGCTAAAATATTACTAAAACAATGATATCTTGATTGTTGCATCACAAATAACCAACATCTAATGTCTTTAAACAAGTACCAAAATATATATAACTTATCCTTCAATTTCAGATCCAGCCTAAATTTCATGTATAATTTTTGTGAGTCAAACAACAGTAAGTGTTTCAAAGTGTTCTCCTTCTTAAAAGTGACAACTCCATTCGTAATTTTTAGTTTTCAATTTTGTTTGCTTGATTTTTGAATCTTTGACGAAACTAGTTATTAAAACTTTATAACTTCGTATGTTTCAATTTATAATTCAAAATTTATTTAAATTAAAAAAATGCTTAAATTTTTAAGATAATGCTAGTTCACAGACAAATCTCAAATCACAACCTGTATGTTAAAGAACAGGAATTCACGAGGAAGGATGGCATTTATTGTAAAGTAACCACAAAACTTATAACTTTTCTTCACTTTATTGCACTTCTTTTACAAGTACTTGATTCTTGTGATGGTTAATTAATTAAAAAGATGTTTCTTTTTATTTGTTTTTGTGAACTTTTAATATAATTTTTGTTTCTCTCAACGAATTTGGAGAAAAGGATTGAGGAAACTTTTCATCTAAAGTCCTCTAATCAGATTTATTGAGCTTATAAAAGGAATTTAAGAAAAATTAAAAATTTGAATATCTGCTCAAGGAATTTAATCTGTATTCGAAAATTACTTTTTTTAAACATAACTATGGAATTTAAAAAGTATTTGGGAGAACCTAGGGTTGAAGGAGTTTGGAAGAAGTTCTCATAAATATCACTAATAATTATTTACTTGTTTTAAGAGGTAAAATCCAAATAGATAGGTTTATTTAAATTGAATCATCTAATGCACTGGATTAAGAGGAATGAGAATTAGCTCATTGATTGTTATATATTATTACTCACAAAACAAGTTCTTTAACTGAATATTTAAGAAATTGATGATTGGTAATAAACATAGAAAAACTATTGAGAAATTCATTGATAGATATATTTATACACTGTATTAATTTAGGTAAACGAATACCATACATGTCTAGGTGCTGAAATAATTTCTAAACAAAATTAAAAAACAGGTCTAACTTATTTATTTTCCTTTATTACTCTCTTTCTTTTGGTCCAAATAATTTTATTCAGACTCTTTCTCCTCATTTCCATTATTTTTCAATCTCTCAAATCCATTTCTTAAATCTTGAATATTTAACGTATAATTATAAAATTATTTATCCTTTTAAAAAGATAGTAATCCAATTCAATATATGCATTTGATTTGTAGTATATATTCAACTCAAATTTGTTCGATTATATTATCTTTTTATCCAACTTAATTTTTATGCATTGGTTAACAAGATTTATAAATTTAATTCAAAATTCAATCTAATTTAATCAAAGTTATTAAATAATATAATTTATTTATTTTATTTAAATATATAATCTATTTTTTAAAAAGTAAAATATTAAATAATATTATCTATTACTATATTATTAATATACATGTTTATTGAATTATATAACCGACAATTAATTCAACTCAAATTTATTAGCTAGATTTTTTTAATTGGGTCAACTTAATTTCTTATGAGTTAGATGATGAGTTATGTATTTAATTTATTATTTTATTAATTAAATATGCATTTTTGAAATATTAAATCATATAATCTATTTCTAAAAAAAATACGTAAGAAATCTGACAGAAAATAGTTTGAACTTAAAAAATTCAAAAAAAATAAAATAAAATCAAAACATACTATTTAATTTACCCAAACTAATCTAACTATAAATTGGGTTAGATGGAGTGTAATAAAAAAATTTAAACATGTAAATCTAATATAACTCGAAAATATCCAAATTGATCCCATCCAATAATGTAGTGCGTGTTTAAATATGAAATGAAATAAAAAAAAAAATTATCTATATGAAACTTTTTCATAAATCTTAATAGTTTGGAGTTGCATTAATAAATAAAATTTATTTTTTATTTTATATAATTACACGCATTAATTCGGTTCATTAAACTATCCCCTTTTACTTTTTTTGTCAGCATAGTTCTTTTTATATAATTAATTAGTAATTTCAAAATATTGTTCCATTAGAAAAATCCCTTAATCGTCAATATAGGTGCACATCCTCTTGATTATTTGGTCGTGAAACTCTTTAATTAATCAACTACCATCCTTTGAATTTATAATATCTTGCAAACGATTGATTAAACTCTATCAAAACTCTCATTTTGATTCTATACAAGAGCAAGAACTTTAACCTACAAACTGTAAAATTTTTGCAGTATATCTATCTATCTTTAGCAGATCCTTCACATGGATGACAACAACGTAGCATATTTGAGATCTAAATCTGATGAATATAACTGAACATATAAAACTATTTACTAATGTATATTTATCTAATTGGAGACAAAGTTGAAATAAATCTCTTCAAGTAATAATCTAAGATTGATGACTAGGGTATAGGATTTATACATGAGAACATGGATAATGGAATATGCTATATGAAGCTATCTACCACCATTGTCTTTTTGTATCCTTCAAGAATAACTCCAAAAGATAATAAATAATACAAATGTAAACAGAACAAACATGGAATCACAACCAACAAAACGGAACCTGTTATGTGTTTATGGCAGGCAGAACCCTGAACTAAGAACCCCTTTTGGACCTACTACGGCCAAACGAACTCCGAAGGTTTTGCTTTCGCTTGTTGCTGTCGGAAAGTTTTTGTCGGTTAGCGAGGTTTTCCTTTGGGTTTTTCAGAACACAAACATTGCCATCGCAGATGTATCTTTTAGATTCCGTTGAGCACTCGGAGAAGCATCCAAAGAGGTTTGAGAGATACAAAGCCATTGAGATTTTCAACACAATGCAATGTGCAAAGCGAGTATAACACTATATAGCAATTTGCAGGCACTGCTTATATAATGTAAGGTCAAGTTTGGTTGGCTCAGAACCTAAGAAAATATGTGTTCCTTATTTGTTTATGAAATTAGGTTTACGCGTTGCCTTCACACACAAAATTTAACGTTGGTCAAACGGTTTATTTGTACCAAAGCGTGTTGGATTTTAGTTGCTGATTTTTCTATCTGTTCACATCGTATATTTTAAAATCCCTTTATAAAACCAATTTTCAATCATCTTCTCCCTAGACTATAGGACTAAGGAACTGTTTGTGACGTCGTATGTCGACAAACACTGCTAAAAGAGAAAGAAATTAACGTTAACAAGTAAAATATACTTGTCATGGAATAAAAAAAGTCAAAAATATTTGTTCTATTTAAACATAACAATAATTTAAGATGATTATATTATTATTATTAATAGAATTTAGGAAGATTTATTAACCAACCACTCTTTAGTTTAAGCATAATAAAATTGTTAAAAAGTGTTCGTTAATTTCTTTTTATAGAATGTGTGTTAGATATGTTTTGACAACAATTTAATACAAAAGTGTACGTGGGTGGGTTAAATAAAATATTTTGGTAAATAATGGTCAAAATATGTTGTACATAATAGTTAAAATCTGTAATAAAAAATAACAACTTTTATGTTATACGAACTAGTTATCTTGCATGGGTCAAAAGCACGCTGTCGTCATAATTGAGTTGTTGAGAACTCAAACTTCAAGAATTGAAGTTTTACCCACTTGGGTCAACAATGAACACATCTAATAATTAAGAGTGAAGACTACCATAAATTAGACTAAGAAAAAAATAAATTATGCTATTTATATAGGATATCATCCAAGAAAAAAATCAACAGAATTTAGAGAAAATTGAAATAATTTGTAAAATAAACTATAACAATAAACAAAAGTATATGGATTTGCTCAGATGACACTGAAGCCCATAAAGTCTTTGAGCCACTATTTGGATCGGGAGGGCATAAAGAAACACCATTTCTTCATACATATCTATGGAGTCTTGAAAATGTTTAAATTGTTTTATTATATTTTATTGATGTATTGTTTTCTATTTGTTTTTAAAACTATTTTTTTAATTATGTAGTTTTTTTTAATCTCTACTATTGTGATGACATGACACAATTCACATTGTCATGATACCATTCTATTGACGTACATTATATATTTCTTAATATGCTTTTTTACATGATTAGAGGGCAATGACAGATGATAAATGTTACGAACTTATAGCAACATTTTAAGAAAAAATTCAAAGAAAAAATATTAAAAACCCTTAAATTTTAGGATGAAAAACTTAATTAACGTAGTTATAATTAGATCTATTTAAAAATAATAATATAACGCATATGTGATGTTTTCAATTTTTTGTTCAATCACTCTGTGTTCATAAACACTGCTATACTTAATATATATATATATATATATAATATGTTACTAATGTAAATTCAATTATATTTTCCAATGCATTTGAGTTTTCAGAGTTTAGAAAAATATAACACCCGAGATTAAGCCTATTTTGGTTCAAACACGGTTTAAACTTAAAATTCTTTTGAAACTCCTGTATATATGCACTCAATTGCTATTCTTATTTTAAGACTTTCTGATAAGTATGAAAGAACCTTCTTTATTTGATATCCTATATTGCTAATAAACAAAATTAGAAGCATTTATATATATATATATATATATATATATATATATATATATATATATATATATATATATATATATATATATATATATATAATTATACATTTGTGGGTGTATTTGTTTTACCTTTATAATATTGAAAAATTAGCCATTCATATTTTCTCCATATTGCAATACATATACCCTGGTCTCTTGTGGCAAATAAAATACCATATATTTTGTAAGATAGATGTGCATCCTCTCATACAGAAAAGAATAAATCTTGTCCCAAATAAAGCATCAAAATAGAACTTTGTTTGATCAACACTATTTTTTCTTTGAAGTTTAGGTACATTTGTATTAAATAAATGCATTAGAAGAATGTTATTTACCTTTGGCATATGAATTTAAATACCATAATTTTGAACTTTGTCCCAAGATAGGAAAATCATTGTGGACACGAGAATGCTTATATAGTATATTCAAATTGATTCGAATTTAGTCTTGGATTGTTACTAATAATTTTTGTTAAAAATATCATTCCTTGAGTATGAAATTTTATTATAAATGATTAAGGCTCTTAATGACAGATAAAATTAGCAATTTTTTATTTGTAACTCTGGATTCTTAACAATTTTCTTTTATTTTTTTTATCTAAATATGTTCTCTTGCAATTATTGTTGGACATCTTAAAAAACTACGAATATTGTATAAATTTGTATATCTATTAGATTTTAGCCTTAGTCTCTATGAATCTATCGAAAAATAATATTATAATTATTTATTTATTCTCTTGCAATTTTGTTTGACATTTATAAATTTGTATGTTTATTAGATTTTAGCCTTAGTCTCTATATCATGAATCTATCTTTAGTTGCCCTGTATTTTTTTTGTCATAGATTTTCTTTGGATCCACCAAGCTAAAAGATAATCTGGTTTGTGTTATTTTAGCAAGTTTTGCAGATACATATGTTACAATTTGCATGGCTTTTCTAATTTTAACGTCATTAACCTGATTCTCTAGATTTTTAATAATTTCTTTTTAGAAATTTTAATTTAAAAAGTTTCCTTTTGCAGTAAAGTAGCCGTTTTTTTCTTACTATACAATAAAAGTATTCCTCTACAAATAAAACATAAAAATCTTATGTAAGATTCTTATTCATACTCTCACACATATAGAAGAAATCTTTGTTGGATTGCAAATATTTTTCTTGGATTTGTTTTCCTTTTACTAGATTTGATATGATGATATCTGGTAGATGTGCAGCTTGCAAGAATCAAAGAAGAAGATGCCCTTCAGATTGCATTTTCTCTCCATATTTCCCTGCCAATGATCCTCAAAGATTTGTTTCAGTTCACAAAATCTATGGTGGTAGCAATGTTGGAAAAATGCTTCAGGTATATATTTCATACTAAATCTTATATATATATATATACACACATATATATGGATTAGAATACATTAGCACAGCTTTGTGATTTAGTATGAAACATATATCTAAGACTTGCATCAAATTGCAGCCATTAATTTAATCAAATTTAACAGTTGAGTTCACTTAAGTATGATGGAATTTGGTAATTTAGAAATGTTATAAAGGGATTTTCTTAACTCTAACAATAATGTTTTATATCAATGTGATCTTAAGGTGAATTAAATTATGTTAAGCTTTGTGATTTTTATGTTGCAGCAAATTCCACCTCCTTTACGTGAAGAAACTGCAAATTCTTTGTACTTTGAAGCACAGTGTAGGATTAAAGACCCAGTTTATGGATGTGTTGGGATTATCTCTAAATTATCTGAGCAAATCCGCAATACAGAAATTGAACTTGCTCAAATTCAGACACAAATTACCTGTCAGAAGCTTCAAGTCATGCAGCCAAATAATGCAGAAACAAACAATTTGTTATCAGCAGTTGAAGCTCAATCCAATTTGCAAACACCAGCACAAAGCACCAACCCTAATGTGTTTCAGTGGCCAAATCAAGTTCCTTGGTTTAATTAAAAGTCCAGTTTTTCAGTTGATACAAAGTGTTGTTTTATTTTTCCTTTGATTTCATTGTTCAAAGCCTCACTTTTTCAGGAGGTTTTCTTCTCTATTGTGGTTGTGTGATAAACATAAAAATAAAATAAAATATATTATTGTTAATGAATTATATATATTTAGTATTCACTTTGTTTAATAATATATTATATAATATTAAAATAATAATTTATTTGAGTATCTAATAGTGATATTTTACGTGTGCAATATATTAAAAGGAATGTCCTAATAGCAATAATAGGTTTCTATAATGCTTATTATAATTATACGATGTTTTATTTTTCATATTCAAAAATAATTTTTTGCACACTTAAATTAAAAACATTCGATTTTAGGAATCATGTATTCATCGACTTAAAAAAAATACGTAATTTCTTATTTAAAGTAGGAAATTGCATTTTTTTTATTTTGGTCTCCAAAGTAGGACTAAATAATAATAATAATAATAATAATAATAATTTTCGAGAATTAAATGAAAATTTAAAAATTTAAAGATTTATTTATGTTTTATTTATGAACTAATATGATAATAATGTACAATTTCAAAAATTAAATTTACTATTTTTCTAAAAAAGACTGTTCATTTGTTTTACGATTACATATTTGATAGAAAACTCTTTTTGAATCCCCAAAGCACTGTTTCTTTTATTGATATGGAATGTTATCAATTTTTTAAAATTCAGTCACTATGTGTATATAAATATTGGTAAATTTGAAGTTTAAGTTCTTCATCCATATAATTTAGTGTTATTTTATTTTTGTCCTGTGTAATATTTTTTCCAGAATCATTCGTATAAGTATACTAAATTTTTCATTTAAACTCTTTTGTTGAAAAAAAAAATTGACAACTAACAGTTATTAGGATGTTATGTATGTGTCAAGTTAAAATTTACGAGACCTAAAAGTACAAAAATAATTTATAAGGATGAAAAATAAGATAAGAATTCAAAGAATATAAAGTAAGATAAATACTAAAACAGTGAGAACTGAATATATATAAAAAATAATTAAGCATGAAGCATAATACATAAGCTTAATTATAACATAATATAAAATAAAAATCTTAGCTTAAGATGATGTTTTAATATATTTTTTAACGGAATTAATGCTTTATCATTTCATTACTAAAATGTATTTGGAATGAGGAATTTCCTCGTCTGACTTTCAAAATCCATTCATGATAATTTACATATTTTTTCTAACAAGTGAATTAGAAAATACGCTTACATTAAATAATATATATATATATATATATTTTTTTTTTTGGTAGGATTCAACTACTTATGTAAAAATTAGTCAAATTATACTTTTAAACTAAAATTAATTTTTTGAATCTCTTTATTATTAAATAATTTATATAAATTTTCATATAGTTTAAAAGTATCTAGAAATTTATTATATAATTTAATTTTAACACGTAATATTATATTTAAACTTATATAAATGTTTTACAATATAATATAGTTATAAGGTCTTAAATTATGTAAAATTATTATCACTAAGTTAATATCACGGTTGGGCTAGTTAAATTAATATTCTATAAAAAATTATTAAAGGTAATTAAATTTTACACTTGGTTTCCACCATATTCTATGTATATATCATCAATTTATCAATCAAATAATTTAAAAAATCTTCTGTTAATCTTCTGTTTTAGTATTGTTCTTAAGCTGAACATCACAGCGAGAAGGAAAGAGAGCAGTGGGGCAAAACGCATGCAGCAGGTTAATTTGCTTAACACAACCTACATATACCTTCGGTTAAGTCGTAATCAAAATATTGAAAACTTATACTATTTAAGGCGAAAGCATTAAACAGTATTTTTTTTTTTGTTATTTACAATATTTTCGTTATTAACAAAATTAATGTCAATCTTTTTATGGATAAATTGTGTTACAAGTGAAAAAAATCATGTCACCACATAAATTGTATCATCATAAGATAAGTGGTATGATTTTAGTAAAAGTAATAAAGTAGAAACGGGCGAACGAGCTAAAGAAAAATATTGATAAAATCGTGTCAACGTGACTCGATTTTTACAATTTATTTTTATTTCTAATGTTTTGAATTGAAAAAAAAAATAGATAAATGATATTAGAAATTTAAAAATTTGTTTTTTTTTTCTAATTTTATTGGTAATAATTTTTTTTTTATATTTGATAGTAGACAAAAAAAACTTATCATAACTTTAAATAACGCTATCTAAAAATAAAAGTTGTTTAAAATTAAGTAAAAGATGTGATGGACAATTCCAATTAAAATTCCGAATCTAATTTTTTTTTTTAAAATCCTATCATTTATTATTAGTGTTTTATTTTTTTTTTTTTTATTTTTTTT
>Ga0209489_104307_pt1 | contig 26420 bp, 12 predicted proteins | sample SiratrowhiteBW_FD_187527 | JGI IMG/M metagenome (GOLD analysis project Ga0209489, IMG submission 187527) | Root nodule microbial communities of legume samples collected from California, USA - Siratro white BW (SPAdes) (version 2) | ecosystem: Host-associated > Plants > Roots > Nodule | place... | reverse complement strand
ATATATATATATATGTTTACCTTTTAAAAAATTTAGAGAGAAAATTTTAAAAGAGACATAATCCCTATAGCTCCTCCATCACAGCATATTGGACAACTACGGTAAACAATCAGAGGTGAAATGAGTTGAAGATTCTGATAATAACTTATACTCTGGATAGGTCCAATGCCTCAAAGATGTCATAGACCACTTATAAAGGTGATCCATTGTAGCCTTTGTCTTAAATTATTAATAAAATTAATTAAAGATTATTTTTACTAGTTTTATATTTATCAGACTCTTTAAAAGATTAACATATATTTTTTATGGTGATAATCCAATTTAAGTTGAATATATTTTTTATGATTGACAAAATTCTTCAACAAAAAATTATCTAAATTAACAAATTTTATAATAATGTTTTACTCTTTCTTTTTAACAATTTGGTTCTTTGCTTCATGTCTATACACTTCCCTGGAAGTGTGAGGTGACATTAATTTAACCAATTTACATTAAAATGTCCACGTACTTTTCTCTTTTTGCTCTTATAGTCACTTTTTTTTTACTTGTTCATTAGACTAATTATTCTAATTCACATGTAACATCATTGTGAGAAAAATTCAATAATAATATAGATGACTAAATTTTTTTTTTTTTTTCTAAATGTTCACTCATATAATCACTTATTTTATTTGGAAAGTGACTTACAAACATTTTCAATATTATTCCACCTAACATCAATAACATCTTAGGATTGTCAACACAGATTCGTCTAAAAATTTATAACTCATGTGGGGTTTTGCAAATCACCCCCTAGAAAAAGATGGGAATTTGTTAAGTTATTAACTTATACTTATTTGTATGTATTGACCTTTTTAATTACTTTTTAAAAATTATGCCGCAAACCAATATTATGGTACTATTTCCTTAGTAAATATGATAATATTTATTACGAAACTAAAAATAATATATCGTAACAAAGAATGTATAATATGTTAAGAACTTAAAAAAAAAAAACACCTCCTTTCTTAAAAAATTAATAAGGCATTTAATACACTTGTTGCTATTTGTTTGGTAGTAAAAAAAACATTGATAAAAGTATTAAAGTTCATTGAAGTAGTGACACTAGACTTTAACGATCATATTTGCTTAAAGAAAATTTGTCTCCATTTTACACTTTAGCCTTGCATTCGATGCCTTATATGATAAGGAAATGTAAAATAATGGATGACACATAGGTTTACCAAACTTGGTATCGATAACGTTTTAAAAGTATAACTAAATCTAATAAAAGTATGAAAAACAGAACTAAAAGAGGATTATATATTTATTTATACATACTATAATTTAATGACTTTGATGATTTTAAATATATTAAAATAGTATCATTAGAGTTCATTGTCATATCATCACCTTCAAAATATTCTCCCATTTAATTCATATAAATAGTTTAATATAATGGTCTTAGATTTGATTAAGATTATCATTAACATGTTACTTTCAAGACATGACTTAGAGAATACTAAAGAGGGGTGAAAAAACAAATCGTTTGGTATGTGGAAGATACATGTATGTTACGCATGTGGCTTTTAAAAAGGAACACTTGAAGCAAGACTCTCCCACTTTCATTCCCCACTTTTTTTAGTGCCGTGCCAATTACATTACACTTCCATTGCCTTTTACAAAGTTTGAATCGGCCAAGAAGTTACTGCTAACGGAAAATGGACTTGTGGAAAAAGGAAGGTCAAATTGCAATACGGGGTTTTAAGAGACGTGTGAGATAAAAAAAATTATATTATGTGATGAAAAAGTAGAGGAAATGAATTTAAAAGGGTTTTATAAAAATATGTAAATAAAACTATTTTACTTAAATTAGCATTTTGGTAACTCAAAATTGAATTAGGAGACGAGAAAAAGGTACGAAAACAAGAATAGTTGTATTTCAATCTTTCTCCATAAATGAACTTTGTAAATGTGAACTTTGATGTCACTCTACATTTCCTCACTTTTATTTTTAGTATCATTGTTATTTACACAGTGTTTTGTTTGGAGGATTGACTATTGGCTAGTAAAAAAAAAGTTGCATGTTTGGATACATTGATTTGCATTGTTCTAGGGTGTAAATTTGAGAGAAGAAATGAGAGAATCATTTGGGCACCATAATGAAAAAAAGATAAGAAAAGCTACAATGGTAAGGAAAAAGAATAAGAATTTAATTCTTGTATGTGCATTTTGACTTTTCTCGTCATGTTTCATAAAAAATGCTTCTTTATATTGGTGAGGTCGTCTAGCACTCTCACAGAGTTGTGGTGGACATACATAAGTTTTTTTTCACAGTTCCTTGTTGCAACTTTTACTCTACCTCAATAACAAACAACTTTGATTATGTGTGTTTTTGAAGGAGTAATAGATTATGTAGTTACATTTTTGAGTTATGTCAATTGATTACAAAACATTTATTATAATTATGAAAGTTTAAAATTAAACTATATCAGGGATGCAACTTAGATGATAGAATTGTGATAAAAATGAAATGGAGTTTGATACCTTGCATCTCTAGTTTTCACTTATATTTTAATAAAATAAATATAATTAATTATATAATATAACATTATTATTATTACAATTATAATAATTTAATTTTAAAAAAATAATTGATAATCTTACAATTTTATCAATTAAAAAATTTAAAATATTATTTACATCACTCACAAACTTTCACAAACTTTTCCTTGAAATTTCACAATCTTTTTCTTAATCCAAACAACTAAACTTTTCACATATTTTCATTTCAAATCCACCATTAATAAGTGAATGTATGTTTATTTTTTTCTTAAATAAAATGACATAATTTAAACAAATTTTTATTTATGAGATTTTCATATTTTGTAACTTTTTAGGACATTAATGAAAGAATTATTTTTATGAAGACGACAATTACAGTCTCTTTATCATAATAAGTGATATAATAAAACTTTTATAAATATAAAATATTCTTATGTCAATTCAAATTTTAATTGGCATAAAAAAAAATCATTATGTTGATTAAAAGTTTAACTAACATAAAAATGTTTTACAGATTAAAAGAATGTAATTATTTCATATTTTCTCTTTAAAGTTTAGATTCTCATACTTTAATTACACTTATATTTTCCTCCATAAACTCATTGTATATTGTCTTGACCTTTGCCACATAGACCTCTTCTTTGACACCTTCCATTTTAGAGTTGAACACGAACTCAACCTTGACTTTGTCATTTTTACAAAGGGAGCAAGTTGTTAGGGAGACATTTTCTAACATGTCTTCAAGAATTGCGAGCTCATCTATTGCTTTCAATTTAAGCTTATTCTCGACTAGTTGATTTTTCTAGATTTATAGAATTTCCATTTATCGAAATGGAGTTTGTTGATCAAATTGTTCATTAAGTTTATTGTTGTTCTCTGGAACACTTTCACTCGATAAATGTTAATTCATTTATCAAACTAACAGTCTAGTTTTCATCGGCTAACATGTTTGCTTATAATTTTTATTATAACAAATATTATTAATTTTTGATAAACTAATGTTTCTATGTAATTGTGACAAACAAATCATTAAAAGAGCATGCAATTAAAACGCATGCAGACTTCATACAACTAACAAACCATCAAGAGAAAAGCATGTTTAGACTTAATATAACCATCAAATTTCAGAATGTCAACTTTACATACAACTCCAAGATGATGCTCATGAGAAGCTCTCCAAATAAAAGATGTAATGTTAAAAATGCAAGGTGCAAATTCACTTTTGATTTTTGTTTAAAATCATCTAAAGAGGCATCAATAGTTGACTCGTGAATTTCTATATAGATTCTGATATAACAACCCAAACTTTTAGTGATTGTATGCTAAATTTAGTGTTGTCAATACAAGAGAAGGATATTTGGTACAAAAGGTACTTTTTTACATATTAAGTTGAGTGCTACATAGGATGATGTTAACCAACATCCGTTAAAGCCCTTACACATGAACAAAAGATTTGCAAGCAACCTTCATCAATTTCATTTAAAATACCCATAAATAGAAGTTAATTATGTGAAAAATGTTGGAACAATTGTCTCTAGAAAGAGGATTGAATAGAGCTTGTAAACTCTCTTTTTCAACAAACTAGACTAGACTATCTAGCACAAACACAACCAACAACACAACAAAGATTTATAACGGGTCACCCCAAAACGTGGGCTATATTTGATCTCCTTTAAGCAGACAACTTAAGATGTCCCATTAAAAAAAAAAAATTGTTTACAACAAGTATGCCAGCCTCTTCAAGTTAACAACCTCTCTGGATTACAAGGTTACAAACAAGTACACCAACTACTCCTGGTTTTACTTGAGTTAATCTCCCTCTGAAATCAAGACCACTCAAAATAACAAATAAACACTCTTTAAGAAAACACATTGAAAGCTCACAATGGTAAGAACAATGAATCTTTTTCTAAATAGATGTTATATGTGGCTTGTGTATTGTTGTATCTTCAATGTTCTTCTTCATTCTTTTTATAAAGGGTTTAAAGATGATTGTTAATCCTCATCTTTGTTTCAATGTCTCCTTAAAATAAATATGTCTTTATTGTAGTAGGTGCTTGAAAAGAAAACTTCTTGTTTGATTGATTTTTTGCATCTTGCACTTTAGTATGGTTATAAAAATAATTTAAACATATTTGAAATATATTGTAGTAAAAACATATCAATTATAATCATACAGTTGAAAAACTTTTCTAACAAAATCTCCTTTTGAACATTGAGATTCAAATTCTTTCCAAACTTATTTATTTTAAAAGTAAATCTTTGATTCTAAATCATTTAACAGGATTAATTCCTTGTTCATTATAGCTTAATAATCATTAAAGTTATATTATTCACAACAATTTGAAATTAGTAATTCCTGATAAGCTTAACTCAATAGACTATCTAATATATTAAAGATGACCATCTAATGTGTTGAACACCAACATAGTAATAATTATTATTGTTTTTTCTTACTTCTGCATATGAAAATACTACGTTACTAAACATTTTATATCTTATAGTGTTTGTTATCATCAAAATTTGATAGACTACGTATATATAAGATCATTTAGTGGGGTCTCAGACTCTCTAGAGGTGACTGGATCGTCTAGTGTTTCAACAAAAATTACCATGTGTTGTGCATGTCGATTATCCTTTTTTGATTGCAACTTCTATAAATAGTCTAATACACCTTAAATGAAAGTGTGTTTTCTTTGTAAATCCTTCACTTTTATGAAATTCTCTAAAAAATGAGTGTTTATATTTATATTCTCTCTTCCATGTAATCTTCAAACAACATCTTTAATTGTAGCAAGTTAACTATAAAATATTGGTGAAATCCAAATTTGACTTAATGACAAAGAATAATTGTGCTCTTTATCTCAAAAGGAGATAAAAATGATCTTTAAGAGTAACTTTGTGTACTTGTTATAAATCACTAGTGACATTGAGAATACTTATGTAATCCATTTGATTATAATGAAGTCCTTTAAGAGTTTTCTTAAAGGAAAATCAATGTAGCTCATTTATAGTGTGAAAAGCAAATTTGATTATAATGAAGTCCTTTAAGAATTTTCTTAAAGGAGAATTCAATGTAGCTCATTTATAGTGTGAAAAGCAAGTGTCCTTTTTTACTTCAGTCCTTTCATGAATCTTGTGAAAATATTTCAAAGATTGTTGTTAACCAGTAAGGGATCCCTCTAGACAGTGTATGTACAAACATCTTAAGAAAAAAGATTAAACCTCTATGCAACTCCCCTTCCAAAATTAACCTATTATTTTCAAGGAAAACACAATTCTAATTGCATTCATCAATTTATGTCCCTATCAATCACAAAAATCTATAAAAGTGAATTAACTTTAAAAAGAAAATCTCAAAGTCTTTATAAGAGCCCAACCAAAATTATTTTTACAGTTAGACTCCAATAATACAAATGTCGCAAATAACATCATTTTAATGGACATCTAGTGGATGTCACACTAAAAAATTTCAAGTAAGGTCAATTGGCACTAATTACTTTTGAACATATTATCCATGAGCTAATATAGTAAAAATATTTAATACTTCACCAAACCAAGGTTCCTCCGTAATTATTCCTCACAACTCTTAGAGTGTGCTTTATGTTAGGGAATATAATACCACACTCAAATTAAATATTGCATTTGTGTTTCAAAACCTCTTTTAAGGTTGAATGTATCTAACACACACTTTTTTACTCCATTATCACTACAATTTCATTCCATTTTATCACCCATGGTCGAATCCATATTTAGATTATAGTAACTAAACAAAAGATTCATACATGAAAACATGTCCACTTCACATAATATCTTACTTCAATATTTCTTATCTATTTTCAGCTGTTAGAATAAACAAGTAAACTCGTCATTGATAGGAAGGAAAATATTTTTCAGTTAACTTCTATAAAAATATTTGGAACACTTTATTCATATACTGAAATATAAATTTGCCACAAAAAGGTATTACGGAACTTGTATTCTCAAATTATGACACAACCTTTCTGAAATTTTCATTCAAGCAAGGTTTGAACACAAAACCAACTTCCCCTACTCGCTTTTGAGCACATTTTACTAGTCCAAATATCGCACAACCCTGACCGTAATTAGAACCAGTGTAGTATTTTACTGTACAATTTTAGTTTGGGCATTTATTCCTACACCTCTATATATTTTTTTCTACAACCCGTAAATATGTAAATTCTCATTTTGCCCTTTTGCTACAACCCGTAAATATGTAAATTCTCATTTTGCCCTTTTGCGTACAATCTGAAAATTATTCTTTTCTTCTAAAAAGGCTTTTGCATTGTATAATTAGAAAGTCGTTTTTGGCTAAAAATAACTTTTTGGATTGTATAATTAAAAAGTCAAAAATGAGCTATGAATTGTAACTTTTTTTTAAGGAAAAAAGAAAAACGTTGCTAAGATTGTGTAATTCAGAAGTGAAAAATGACTTTTTGATTACACAATCTATAAATATTTTTTTTAAAAATTATAACTTCTAAGTTGTGTAATTCTTATGTTAGAATAACTTTCAAATTATACAATTTATTGAAAAAAAATTAGATTAATTTAAAAAATATATTTAATTTTTAGATTATACAATTTAAAAAGGATAAAATGAGAATTTGCGTATTTATAAAGATGTTGAAGAAATATATGGAGTGAAGGAAGAAATGCTTTTTTGGTTCTTTTTTATATTTTGAATTCAAAAACCCATTTATTTTCTATTGGACTCCATTCTGATATGGACCATTATTCCAATCTTCAAGCTTAACAAATATTATCCATTTTAGTTGGGCTTTTAAGTTTATACTCCTTTTACGCAAAACCATGGATACATACCTTTATTAACTCTTTCAATATTTACAAATAATAATTTACTAAAGATTTAAATATGATATGACTCCAGCTGATTCTAATCTTTCCTAATATTTTTAGTTTTAAATTTGTTAAATATTCTAACTGAATTTTATTAATTTTTATCATTAACTGTAGTTAATTTAACGCTAAAAAAATTAATATTAATTAATATAATAAAGAATAATTAAATTGAGCAATTAATTATCTTTATATTCATAACTTAATTAACTGATATATTTATTTTTAATATAAATAAAATAATTTCATGTATTATTATTATTATTTGTTCAATAATTTACTTTCAAGCATTTTATTTTTATTAAAATAAATATAATACTTAGATACTTATAATTTATTTTTATATACTACTTTATATATTATAATTTTGAAAGATTTTAGAATAATTTATTTTGTAATGTATCATAGAAATTTATCTATAAAGATAAAAATCATAATTATTTTATATTCTCATAATTACTAATTATAATATATTAAAAGTATATGTAAGATGCTAAATATTCATCAATTCTTTTTGCATATTTACATAATTTAAAAATATAAAATAAAACTATTTAAATAAAACTTTATATATAAATATAATACTAACAAAAATATCAAAGATTTAAAAGTAATTTTTTATTTAAGTCACAAATATTCGTTAAGATTCACGAAAACAATAACATTGGAATCATTATGTTAAACAATGATTTATTTACTAATACTAGGAGAAACACATGTATTATTGTATTTTTTTAATATATAATTTATTTTTTTACTTTTATATTTCATATAAGTAATCTATAATTTGAATAAAAGTAATTTTAAAAAATAAATTTATATGAAAAAAGATCGTAGCTGTATAGTAATTGAACTTTGTAGAGCCATATAGGTTTATGTCATTTAAAAATAAATAAAATGTAATTAAAGGGAAAATAATAATATAAAATTTATATTAAAAATGGAAGAACCTTCATTGTACATTGTTAGAGAATTTGAAGAGCCTACTTTTAATAGATAAGTATTTTATATTGCATTTTTAATTTTAAGATATAACTAAGGATCAAACAGATAGAACAAGGTAATCCCATTATATATTGTTATAGATATAAATTATAAATTTGTATGAGAAAAGAACAAACATAATTGTATTGTAGATTAATTAAAGTGTTTGCAGTTATTACCTAAAACAGGGATGAAAAATGTATACACAAAATGAGATGGTTATATTATTAATATAAATATAAATTATAAATTTGCATGAAAAAGAAAGAATGAGGGTAAGTATACTGTGGTTTAGTTATGAATGTGTTTGGTAAATAAGCGCTTGCAATTACTTCTAGTAGATATGTAGTTTAAGAGTGTGTTTGATAAAGTGAATAAGTTAGATGTGTAGTTTATGAGTGTGTTTGCTAACTTGAACAAGTTAGATAGGTAATTCATGAGTGTGTTTGTTAAGGTGAATAAGTTAGCTACTAGGTTATTTAAATAATTAACTTTTACTATTATAAAACTGTTGAGGAGTAAGTATCACAAAATAATTTAATTAAGAGTTTCTAAAGCTACAAGTTACTTCAATTAGCTTTTAACTTTTAATTTGTTTTATTTTCTTCCATTATTATTCCTACAAATTAATATTGTTTATTTTTAATTTTATTTTATCTATCATTACCTATTTTATTTTTAATCACAATTAATTGTTATAATATATTTAGTATGTAATTCAAATTAATAAAGATTTAATCTTACAAATTAAAGTAACAAATATTTTCTTACATGATACTTATATGAAAATGGCACACAATAGAAATTATAAAAATGAAATTCAATGCAATAATAGTTTAAAATAAGAAATAAAACATTAAATTTTTAAAAAATAAATAAAAATTATTTTTTAAAAAATAAATAAAAGTTAAATTTGATTAATACTCATTACATAAACTTATTTAAATAAATGTCTAGTTCAAATAAAAAATTAACTTTTAAAAATGAATAAAAGTATTAAAAAGTTTAATAAAAAATTAATTATTTAGAAAGAATATAAAATTATAACTATATAATAACATTTTTTAAAATATAAATTTTATTTATATAGTAAAACTTATATAAATATATTATTTTATGTCATTTTACATTTATCAACTAGTTTATCAAATTAATTTAATTTAATAAGTAAGCTTTTCGGGAAAAAAACCAAGAACTTATCAACTAGAAATTAATTTATGAGCTACTAATTAGTTTGGTGGTGTCAAATACACCATATATATATATTGATTTCTTTAAAATAAACGATAATAAAATAAAAAATGTTAAACTACATATCATAATTCTTATTATATTATTACATTTTAAAATATAACAAAGAATAAAATAATGTGTAAAAAATACTAAAATTCCAATTAAATATTGTTATAGATATAATATATAATTTGTCATTTTGATATATTAATTAATTATTATTATTTTATCTTTAATGTTAAAGTAAGCAATATAATTAATATAATTAACAACAAAGAATAAAAAGATGGTTGGAAAATGTGAGAGGTTCAAAATTAATAAATATAACCTATTAATAATGAGCAATACCAAAACTAGATTCAGTCTCCATCAAATTCAGTTTAAATGATTTCAAACAAAAATATCTTAACTTTGAAATAGTTTATTTAAAATCTTTAAAATATATTTTATAACAGTTTATAACTATCAAATGTATTGAATATAACAAAAAGTTTGGGGAATATATAAAATTTTATGTTCCACCTTGCTAACTATCATAACAAGAAAGAAGATCGAAATCAATTTAAAAACCAGAATTAAAATATTGGTTAAATTTATATATACATATATATTAAAAATATTTAACAGGTTAGAGTAACCAATAGTAAAATAAAAGATTTTTGAATAAGTAGAAAGAAAAGAGATTTTAGAATTTAGTAAGTAAGAAATATGAGGAAAATGAATTATTGTGGAGATGGAAACAAAAGTATGACGTGGGGAGGAAGTAAGACATTGGTTACGTGACAACAGAAAGTTTGTTCTGGGTCCGTAAGGAATGGAAAACGCGCGAGAGCGCGTGGGAAATTTGACCTAAACGTGCTTTTGATTGCCGTAACGTAAGTGAGGACATGACGGAATAACTAGGTGTTTCTCTGTCTTGTTCTTATCCATCTCATTGAAAAGCATCTCATTGAAAAACAGCCTCATCACCACACCATTCCTTGTTTTCATAAATATGGTCTCTCTGTCTCACCTTCAGCCATGCCTGCCTTCTTCATTTCTTCTATCAGCTGACTGACACCTCTCTATTCATTCGGTGCGTTCTTTCTTTTCTTCTCTTTTTTCTCAGATCTGCGTTTTGTGGTTTCTTTCTGTCGTTTTGCTCACTCTTGGTCGATCTCAGGATGGAGCCTATGGACATAGTTGGAAAAGCTAAGGAAGACGCTTCGCTTCCTAAGGGTATCTTTCTTTCCTCAGATTTGTGATTTTAGATGATTAATTGAAAAAAAAAAGAATAATTTTTTATTTAGTGTTTGAAAAATTGTCTTTCTCGCAGCAACAATGACCAAAATTATCAAGGAGATGTTGCCTCCGGACGTGCGGGTTGCCAGAGATGCGCAGGATCTGTTGATCGAATGTTGTGTCGGTGAGGCTTGAAAAAACGAAAACCCTTTTCAAATTTTGATTAATTTATTTTTGAGTGAAAGTCTTGGTTTTTTAATTTTTAAAATATTTGTGTGTTTGTATATTTTTTTTTGGGTTTAGTGGTCTCTTGTGTAATTTTTTTCTGTCGTGAATGGTGTCACTGTTCTGTTGTTTGTGTCAACTGTGAATTTTTCTTTTTTTGTAGATTATGATTAAATGGTGTTTTGTTTTTTGATTTCATCTTGGAGTATGCACGATTTGTTAATGATACACTGGTCTTGGCTAAAAAGTGACAAAGGGAAGGGAAGGCTTTAGTAGATCGTGTTGTTTGCCCAGTAAATTATGCGAAATAGAAAGATGGATTTTATGTTTGATGGTAAATGCATTTCTTATTTTTTTTTTTTTGTTTTCATGTCTAGACTTGTGGATATTGGGGTGTTTGCTTGTGTATCGGTAATGGTATGTATGGGCAGCAATAAATGTTGTGTTGGATTCAATTCTGTTGGGGGTTTCTAATCTTTTGTTCAAATTTTGCTCCTTACTGAATGTGATTTTTGTATGTTGATCTCTATCATTATAGAGTTTATAAACCTTGTCTCGTCTGAGTCCAATGAAGTCTGTAACAAAGAGGAAAGAAGAACGATTGCACCAGAGCACGTGTTGAAGGCTTTAGGGGTATTTTTCTAATGATTCAACTGTTGTCTTACTAATAAGTTTTCGTGCGGATTGTTTATTTGATATTTTATTTGCTGTGCTGCGTTCTGTATTCTGTTATCATACATTTGTTTTATACATGAACAATTGAACATGTGCGTTTCTATATGTGTGATTCTCAATTTCCTGTCTTGTATTGTAGTTTAAAACTTAAATTTAGCAGGTTACATTAGTCTGATGAGATGATTCCTTGATCATACCCTGTCATACTGGGCAATATAATTGGTTTTCATTGTGCATTTGGAATTCTAGATAGTTGGAGGCAGTCAGGATGAACATGATTATACAATTTTATTTATTTGCTATATAAGTTTACAATGTAGCACAACCACAATAAGTTGGGTGCAGATACGATTGACTGCTAATGCCATTGGATGAAGATTCTTGGTATTTTAAGTGAATGGCTTGGTTATTGATTTGCACATGTTTTGAACAGGTTCTTGGATTTGGCGACTACATTGAGGAAGTGTATGCAGCATATGAACAACACAAGCTGGAGACAATGGTGATTGTTTAATATTAATGGCCCATGTGCATGATACAGTGTTTATAGTCTGGTCTGACCTATGATTTATAAATCTCCAGTTTGTATGTGGTTCATTATATGTTTGTGGAGTTAAGTATTCCATGAAGCTTTGAAGTAAAATACAGTGTGTTTTGTTTTCTTGGTATAGGTTCTGAATTTTGTGTTAATGATCAATTAGATTGGATAAGTGAATTTTGCATCATCAAATCCTCTTAGTTCTGATTGATTTTTTGAACATTCCAGCAAGACTCTTTGAAAGGTGCCAAGTGGAGCAACAGGGCTGAGATGACTGAGGAAGAAGCATTGGCTGAGCAGCAAAGGATGTTTGCAGAGGCACGTGCTAGAATGAATGGAGGAGCCATTACTTCCAAGCAGCCAGACGATGACCAAAGTTTAGACAGCTAACTTAGGACCTTTATTTTCTTAAAGCCTATGCGTTCATTAGCTCCATTTTGCACAAATACCCATTCACTACTTTGAATGTGCTCCACATTTGTGTTCTTTTTAGTAATCCATATTTGTAAGTTAATGTAATTATTGAACTTCTTCTAAACCTTCCTTTATTTAGAATTACATGTAAATGATTTCATTTACCTCTTGTATCTCCAAAACTAGAAGCTCAATAGTGGCTATATTAGATTGTAACAATCTATTATAATCTGTTATAATTATAATTACGGTATGAAAGAACGTGAAGGTTCGATAACAATTAAACTTTCATATACCCATTTAATTCGAGTCTAACCTTTGATTCATTTAAACGAGTTTATGTACACAAAGAGCTGAACGAATTTATAAATAAACATTTTCGACATAAATATTGCGATTTGAGTTGGTGAAATTAGTTTTCACACCTTGGTGGGATTGAGAATTGAGAATTGAGAATTGAGAATACGATTAATCTTGAAATAATTATCGGAGACATAGTTTTGCCTAGCCCTGACGTAAATATAGAAACTCTCACCGAATTCAACGATGTGAGTTGAGGGTTTTTATTGATGATGCCTCTTTCTATAATAAGTAACTCTGGTCTATTTTGGGTTGAATTACAAAATTGTTGTGAAGAAATTAAGCTGGAGTATGGAGGAGGTTTTGTGGGGCCAAATGGGGAGGTGTCAGTTCGTAGGTAGGTGTAATGTTGTGTCTGGTGGCAACATGAGGCACGAGAGTTCAGTAACTCTCAACTGATGAGTGATGATGTCAGCACCGCCGTGAACCGTTGCACTAGAAGACATGGAGGCAGAGAGAAGTGGCACGTCCAGCTTCAACAGTGATAGCTTTGGGGTTTGTTTGTTTTGGCTTTATTTTTTATCCTTTTCTACCGTTTGGGGTCCTCAAGTCAAAAGTTAGTCAAGCACAATCCCCACAAGAAAGTGAAATTACAAACACAATGTCTCCTTAGATTCCTTTCTTTTTCCATCTCTGTTCCATTTCCTACATCAACTGGTGGGGACTGCCCATGTTTCTTTTGTCAGGATTCTCTTCCACCACTATATACCAAAGGAGAGGCCTGGGATTACAAAGAACAATTTATTAGATTTAAGGCCTCATATATCCATCACCAGGAATAAAAAAGAACCAACTAGATTCTCTCTCTGTCTCTCTGTCTTTCCTTTCCCATCTATTCTTTAACCAGCAGCCACCCTTTTGGTTTTTCTTTCTCAGATGAATACTCTCATGGCTAGAAGCTCTCAAGAAATCTCCTCCAAGAGGCACTTTCACTGGACAAACAAGGTTGGGACTGAGGATGCTGAGGCTCCCACTTCAGAATCATTCTCAGCACTCTCCCGGGAGGAGAAAAAAGAGGATGACAAGAAGGTTTTTGTTGCCTCTGAGGCTCCAGCACCTACAGCAGCCACATCACATGTAACAAGGAGGAAGCTGCAGGCAGTGGCAGTCTCCAGGATTCGCTCTGTTCTCACTGTCTTCAACAAGAACCGTTTGAACTCATCTTGTGGCCTTGGTTCTCGTGTTGTAGGCACACTCTTTGGCTATAGACGTGGCCATGTACATTTTGCATTTCAGAAGGACCCCACTTCCCAGCCAGCCTTCCTGATCGAGCTTGCAACGCCGATCAGTGGTTTAGTTCGTGAAATGGCATCTGGGTTGGTCAGAATTGCACTGGAATGTGATAAGGAGAAAAGAGCTGAGAAGAAGTGTGTGAAGTTGCTGGAAGAGCCTGTGTGGAGGACTTACTGCAACGGCAAGAAGTGTGGTTTTGCTACGAGAAGAGAGTGTGGGCCGAAGGACTGGGATATCCTGAAAGCAGTGGAACCAATTTCAATGGGTGCAGGAGTTTTGCCAGTAAATAATAACAGTGGAGCTGAAGCAGGGTCAGAGGGTGAAATCATGTACATGAGGGCCAAGTTTGAGAGAATTGTTGGGTCCAGAGACTCTGAAGCCTTCTACATGATGAATCCTGATAGCAATGGAGCTCCTGAGCTCAGTGTCTACTTGCTTAGAGTCTAGCAACCTTGCTAGATCTGTTTATTATACTCTTAGTTTTCCTTTTTCTTTTGGGTTATTGGTATACTACTTGCTTAGCTCTTCAATCATGAAAATGGTGATCTAGTCCTCTCCAGATTTTTCTCTTATGTTCTTATTTTCATTTTGTTTCCTGTGGTATAAGAAGTGGGTTTACCTTTTTTTATCTCTCTCTCTTTTGTTAGAATAGGCGCGTAGGCTAAGTCAGGAAGGTGGGGAATAGTGGGTAACCAATACTTTACAGCATGTTGGTGTGAGGTGGGTCATCAAAGGTGTATATCTGTAATTTTTCCTTTCCAATCCTTTAATTAATGATGAGAGATGAAGGTTAATGGAAATCATCATTGTCTTGGCACTTCTAGTTGCTTGAATAACTTTTGCTAAATTCATCATGCCATTTTGTTCAATACCAATGGTGAATTGCCTCTTCGCCGTTATGTCCTAATTACTTGTCGATTCAATTAATTCCCTATTATTGAAGTGCTGCCACATCTTATGATATTTTTTGGTTCAGTTGATCATCCACATAAGTGGATGTAGCACTCTTCGAATTTTTAATGCACACGCAAAAGAAGAACAAAGAAACATTGTGGCCTCATCTTATGTCCCTATCATTGGGTTTCATATGTTGTTGAGTGCCCTTGATCTGTATTCTAATGCTTTCTTTCTCTGTTTAGTTGGGATACTTTTTTGGTATCCTCCCCAATCCCACAAAATTCAGTAATTGGTCCCAGAGCTGCTATTGTTCTAATAATTTATTTTTATGCACAATTTTTGTTTGTGAAATGATCCCAATGAATTTTATTGTAACCCAATCATACAAGTCATAAAAAAATGTGTATATATGCTAAAGGGAATTTATATCCGATTACTGACAGCAGACCCTATCTTCTCCTTTTTCCTTTATTTATACATTGGCCATTAGCTTTTCCTCTTGTTGACTGCTTTTCTTTAGTTTGTCTAATTCAAATGTGTGCTACATTCTCATTAGTCTATGGCTCATAGTAGTTTGTGCAGCATGAGTTGAAACTTGTAGACTAGTCCAGTTCCCACCACCTTTAACATGGATGAAAGAAGATGGAGTTGTTGCATAATTCTTTTTTGCAATTGCAAGACAAAAAAACTCTGAAAAATTAAATTTAAGATGAAAAAATTGAAAAGAAAAGGTTTGTGCCACTAAACAAAGAGTGATGTAATAAGTAATTACCCAAAGCTAAGATCTTTTTATGTGGCTAGCTGGCTCACAGCAGTGAAAGTGTCGAACTCTTTTTCTTTTCCCATTTCCTTGTCTTCTGGCTTTCAATTTTCTACTATTTTCCTTGCAACTTGAGAGAACCGAGGGAAGAAAGAATATATGGCTTAAGCAAGGTCAAAACCAAACTCCTAATAAGATTTCTTTCACCAAAACCGAAGTCGTTCATCATCTAGTCATCATCTTCTAAATAAAAGCCAATTGCTGCACATAAAGTCTGGCCAATGCTTTACAACCATAATGGCTCCAATTACTACACCAAAATCCCCTAACCCACCACTGAGAAAAGAGATGGAAGAAGAGAGCATTAAGGTTGTTCACTAGAAATTAGAAAAGTTCATTTTGTTTCCCACTTTTAAATTTTTAAGTGTAGGGTCTATTTGGTGTTGCTACCTGCATCCTGCTACTAGTTTTGTGGATAACTAATTGATTTCCTCAAGAAAGAAAAAGAAAACAATAGAAGTAGAGACCACCCTGGTGGGCTACATGTCATTATGAGTAATGTTATAATTGAAGAAGCACATCAGATTGTTGTTTGATTAAGGACAGTTTTGTGTATATTTTCATAAGACGGCTACCCCATATAAGGACTTCAAGGCACCACAACAACTTATCCCTTCTCTGGGATATGTGCTGTCTTGGGTCCCACTTGAATGACTACATCAGATAATTGATTTCATTAAAAGATTCCCATTTGAGAAGGAATGCAATGCAGGGTCACAAAATTTCAGGTAGGGCCTTGCAAAATATTTTGGTAGGTCCTCTAGACTAAGGAATATTAGTATTTGCTTGGTTGAGTTTGTCATGAACATATGCTTGTCTCTTAATCCAAAGGCAAATAGCACTAGCAATAGTTCCATGGTTAATGCTGTATTCATGGTTCAAAATAAAACTCCAAATTTAACATCAATAATACCTATGAAATTGTGTGTAGGTTTTATCTTTTCTAAAATGGCCATCAAAATTGGAGCCATATTTGTCTGCATAATCAAGATTTTGAACACTCTGCTGCATTAATGGTCAGCGGCCACAATTTGAAACCTTGCTTGTGGTTGGTTTATGCACGATCAGATATTCTTCAAAGAATAACCAGATTTTGGAAAGTTATTCTCAGAAAAACAATGACCATTCGGGCATTTCGTCATTCTTCTGTTCAGTTCTACTGCAAAACCGGGAGTGTAGAGAAAAATGAAATTTCTATATAATATAATTCCATAAAAATCTTAGCATAGCACAGCGACAAAACTTTTCAACTTTGTTGGTTAAGAGAGGGACTGAATCTTTGAATAATATTTTATATAACAAAAATGAGAGCTTAGCTATTACAACAAAAGAAAATCCCCTGTTAAGAATAAAAATATTAGAAAGATTAAAAAAGTGAAAAGTAGGCTAAAAATCACAATAAGCTATCTCATAGCGTACCTCGAAATTCCTCTGTACATGTTGCAGTGCAAGAAATTAGTTTCAGGAATAATATAGAAATTTAAATAATTCAAATAATGACATGTCTCGAGAAAAAGTGCCATATATTAAAAGAATAATGGAACTATGCAAGTTTGAAGGAAAAAACACTAAAATGATGTAATTTGTTTATGAATTTATAAAAAAGGATAAAATAAAATTATTTACTGAAATTGGTAAATCAAATCACTAGGATACGACTTTAAACGTTGAAATCATATTATAATGAGGTGATTTTTTAAATGATGTCTTAAGAACTTTAATTTAATTAAAATCGTAAGGAAAGATACAACTTTGAATGAAAATCGTAGGATTTTTTTTGTAATAAAAGCATCACGAAAATCGTCTCAAATAGGCACATTGGATAAATTAGAAGCTTTGAAATCATGTCATGTTTGTATGACATGACTTCTGTTGACAATTGGGGAATGAAGATCGACTTTAATGAAGAAAAACAACTGAAATTGTCTTGAAAATTTCCAAACATGACACGGATTTAGTTCTGATACTTTTGCTCCTTCTAAATTTTTAAAAACAAAAATATTATATCAATTAAGTTTAAAAATTATAATATTTAGAAATTAATTAAGTTTTTTATTATATATTAATTTATATAATTTAATAGTTTATCAAATGTGTAGAAAGTGTTGTCATATTTTTAAAATAAAACATTGTTTTGAATGTTATTTTATTATAAAATGATAATAAAAAATTTAAAATTTCAAAAAGAATAAAAATGTGAAATGGAAAATAGAGGTATTAAAATGTGTAAAAAAAATTTAGGTGATAAATTTTAGAATAAATAATAATTAAATAATAAAACATGCAACTAAATAATAAAAAAAAGTGATTTTGATATAAAATATGAAATTTGGTTTATATTAATTTTATATTTTGTAATTAAGAAATTGAAATGTGATCACTAAATAATTTGTTGTGTTTATTTCATTCTGTCATAATTTGGAAGTGAAACAACTAATTAATAATTAATATGAAATGTTAAATGTAATTTGGAAAGCTTCTAAAGTGAGATAAATTGAGAATAAATAAAATAAATAATTGATATTTATATGAAAAAATTGATTATTTTTATTATACAAATAAAAAAAAAGAATATCTATGTGACAACTGTCACATGGTGGTCTTTTTCTCTAACTTTGAGGTCATTGTGACTCATTTTCGGTTGTAGGAGGTGGTGACGGTGACTATTGTGAGATGATAATAATGCATGGGTGATAATGTATGAAATGCTAATGGAGGTGTCATGGTGGAAATACCAAAATGTTTGGCGTCGCAGAAAACGTATTTGTTTTTACTATGCAAAAGCCATGAAATTGATGGGAACTTGGTATGAAAACTGTGAAGGCAGGTTTTTGATGATAGTCCATATATCCGAACATGCCACTTGGTTACCAAAATCATGTTGTTGAGCACTGAAAGAAGACCCAAAGTGAAAGTTGTGGTGGTGTGGTTCATCATTAAAAGAAGAGCCAAAGTGAAAGTTGTTGCAGTGTGGTTGTTGAGGCTATTGCGATGTGTCATACTAATGCAAAACAATGTGTTAGTTACTTTTAATGAAAAAAATAAGATAGTATAACAATTGAGAAATAAACTTACATCATCATCAAAAGAAAGTTGTGGTATCGTACTATATTAGATAGTATGTCCAAAATACCATTGCATAAGGAGAGTATTATCACGTAAGTGACCATTTCCGTTGAATGAAATTTCTTGAATTATATGGTTGTGGCGGTTGTTTCACATTGCTATCCATGTTGTGTGATATTGAGATCAATATCTATCAGTTCTACCCCTTATGTCCTCTCTGTGTAGCTGATTGAGGTTTAAGGAATCTATTGGAATATTTTGGCAGAACTCAAACTATCGCTTAACTTAATCAACTCGATGTAGTTCAACTATTGCAAAACATATAAGAGAAACTACAACCTGAATCACAAGAGAAATTTTAATGGTTATCAGACGAATCAGTTCATTGCGACGATAAGGAGTCCACAATACAAAAGATGACATTAGCATGAGTAAGTGGTATACTATGACAAAAATGTACAATAATAGTATGGAAAGTTGAAATAGAAAACCTATTTTGGTTGTAGTTTGATCCAATGTACTCCGTAACTAAGGAATCGTGGTGGTGGATGTGTTTATCCTATGTTGTACCAAGGTAGACCACCTTAAATGAAAGACAAATATGTTATTCTTAAACAATTTTAAAAGGATGAAGTTTGTAAATTGTGAGGAAAAATAATTAAAATTACCTTTTCACTAGCGGGAAACCAATGCCATTAGCAATATTTGCATTGCTAAGTGGTTGAATTCACGGAGAATGACATGTCATGCAATTCCATGCCCATCATTGCAGAAGTAGCATACATCCTCCGATATTCTCTTGATTAAAATCGACTCCATGGTTAGGAGCACAATAGAGGCATGCCAAAACACCTGACCACCAGAAGTAATTTGAGATGTTTAGGTCACTCAAAAGTAACAAATACATGAGATGGACTATGCTCCTTGATGTATTTGATATTAATAAACTTTCTATAAACGTCAAGATGTGGGCTCGTGCATGTTGTGTTATGATAACATCGTAATCATCATATGGAAGCTATTGAAATGCACTATCTAGCCAAGATAATTTGATGATATTTCCCTTGTATACTGTTTCGGGTGGCACAAAACCTAAGAGGTGCTCGCATAAGGAACAAAATCCCTGTTACTAACACTCGTTATTGGTTCTCTATCAATAGGAAGACCAAGCTGGATAGCCACATCTCCTAGTGTGACTATTGCCTCTCCAAGTGGTAGATAAAACGTGAGTTTATGTTTTGCACCTGTCCACTAAGACATTGATGATTAATCTCTATGTGAATTAATGTGAGCAAATGTCTAAATCTAGCATGATAAACTAAGTTTTTTTCTCGATCATCAAGTCTATTACGATGTTTCATGTAATAAATTACATGCCGTCGATGACAAAGTAATCTTTTATTATCCTTACACATTGTCTTGGTAACATGTTTTTGTTGAAACTACAATAAAAAGATATAGGCTAGAAGACGTTGTTTTTACGCCATTTATATTCAAACCTAAGCATTAGGTACAACTATTAAAGAGGAGGTGCAGTTATTAGACTAGGGGTGTAGGTATTAAAGAGTGGGTGCAATAATTTAACAGCGTGAGAAAGTATTAAACAAGGGATGCAGTTATTAAACAAGAGGTGCAACAATTAATCAGGGACCGTTATTAAGTTGGAGGTGCGATTATTAATGCTAAACTTAAAAAATATTAAGCTATAAACAAGAGGTGCAACTATTAAACAAGGTGCGGTTATTAAGTTGGAGTTGCGATTATTCATGCTAAAACTAAAAATTATTAACTAAAAATAAAAAAACAATTAAAATAATGAATAAAAAATTATAAATATTTAAGTAAATTGTAATATATTTTTTAATAAATATAATATTAAAAAAAATTTGAATAACAAATTGTTATATATATACATATTAAATAATAAATATATTATTTAATTAAATACCACATGTTATTATATAAATTTTTAAGTTGAAATGTTTTTATTATATTTAACTTTTTATAATTAAATTTATTTTAACCAAAACGGATAAAAGAGAAAACATTGAAAAGCTATATTTTAATTTTTTTTAACGTATGATGTTTAAAAAATAAAAATTTTATTCATTGAAAGATAATACATATCACTATCTTAAAATTTAAATTTGAAAAAAAAATATATTAGAAAAAAATATAACTGCAAATCTTAAACAATCTTATTACAGATCTCAAAAAATATTTATAATGGATTTATAATCTTTTATAAAATTGTTTATATTTTTTTCAAATTTAAATTTTAAGGTAATGATATGTTATCTTTAAAAAATGTAAATATTTATTATCTTTTAATGAATAAAATTAATTTTTTAAACAACAGACATTAAAAAATAAAAAATTAATATAATTTTTCGTCTCTTTTATTCGTTTTGGTTAAACTAAGCTTAGTTATAAAAAGTTAAATATAATAAAAACATTTCAACTTTAAAATATATATAATAACTTGTGGTATTTAATTAAATAATATATTTATTATTTAATATAAATATAATAATTTTTTATTAATTAATTTATTTTTAATATTATATTTAGTACAAAATATACTACAATTTACTTAAATATTTATAATTTTTACACATTATTTTAATTTGACTTTTTTTGTAATTTTTAGTTAATACTTTTTAGTTTTAGTACTAATAATTGCACCATCAACTTAATAATCACACCTCCAATTTAATATTTACACTCTGACACCCCTTGTTTAATACATGCTCTCTCTCTTGAATAGTTCCATGTGATGTTAAACAACTATGCCCCAGTTCAATACCTACACCCCTTTAGCTGCACTCCCTATTTATAGTTTACCCATTGTTAAGGTTTGAATATAAATGATATACAATTAATGTTTTCCATCTGATATGTTCAGCTGCACTCCCTATTTATAGTTTACCCATTGTTAAGGTTTGAATATAAATGATATACAGTTAATGTTTTCCATCTGATATGTTCTAATGGTGGCTTCAACAAAAACACGAAAATAATTTGGGATGGTAATGAAAGATTATCTTGCCTTAAACGACATGTAATTGATTGATTGTATGAAGCATTACAATAGACTTAATGATTGTGTAAAAAACTTAATTATTCAAGTCAAATTTGGACACCTGCTCACATTAACTCACATAGAGATTAATCATCACTTAATTATTGTCTTAGTAGAGAGGTGGAGAATAAAAACTCACATTTCGTCTACCACTTAGAAAGGCAACAATCACCATTGGTAGATGTGGTTGTCCAACTCGGTCTTTCTATTGATGGAGAACCAATAACGGGTGTTAGTAGTAGTGACCTTGTTCCTCTATGCGAACACCTATTATGTTTCGTGTCATCCAAAATGGCATACAAGGGAAATATAGTCAAATTATCTTGGCTAAACAGTGCATTTTAGGATCTTTCATATGTGTTGACGATATTATCATAACACAACATACATGAGCCCACATCTTGACATTGATCAGAAATTTATTAATGCCAGATACATTAGGGAGTAGAGTCCCTCTCATGTATCTATTACTTCTATGTACAATGTCTCAAATTATAATTGGGGTAAGTTATTTTAGCATGTTTCTATCGTGCTATTGACCATGGAGTCAATTTTAATCAAGAGAATATCGGAGGATGCATGTTACTTCTACAATGTTGGCATGAGATTGCATGACATGTCTTTCTCTGCCAATTCAGCCACTTAGTGATGCAGATATTGCTAATGACCTTGATTTCCCGCTACTGAAAAGGTATTTTTAATTATCTTTCCCTACAATTTACAAACTTAATCCTTTTAAAATTGTTTAAGAATAACATATTTGCTTTTCATTTAAAGTAGTATGTCCTGGTGCAACACAAGATAAACACATCCACCACCACAATTCTTCAATTACAGAACACATTGGATCAACTACAACCAAAGCAGGTTTTCCATTTAAACTTTCCATACTATTATTGTACATTTTGCTATAATATACCACTTACTCATGCTAATGTAATCTTTTGTAACAGTTCTTGTGGACTCCTTATTGTCACAATGAACTAAGTCGTCGTATAACCATTGAAATTTCTCTTATGAGTCAGGTTGTAGTTCTTCTTATATGTTTTGTAACAATTGAACTACATCAAGTTGATCGAGTTTTGTGATAGTTTGGGTTCCGCCAAAATATTCCAACGAACCCCTTAAAACTTGATCAACTGCACAAGGAATGAAGGGAAGAACTATTGGCCTCAATATCACACAACATGGATAACAATGTGGAATTAGTGTCATAACCGTGTAATTCAAGGAATTCCATTCAACAAAGATGGTCACTTGCATGATAATACCATTTATATGCAGTGGTATATCGAATATACTATCCAATACATTACGCCACTGCATCCTTCTTCTGATGAATGATGTAAGTTTATTTATCAATTGTTATATATTATTGTTTTTTCATTAAAAGTAAACTAACACATTGATTTGTATTAGTATAACACACCTCAACAACCTCAACAACCACACTACCACATCTTTCACTTGGGCTATTCTTCTAGTGTTTAACCACATTGTCACAACTTTCACTTGGTGAGCTCCCTTGCAGGGACAATATTCATCAAGTCCATTGATGGTTCTAAACTTGTGAAGGTGGAGAAAAAGATCTTTGAGATGCTTGATACCCTTGGAGGAGATTGGAGAAGAAAATGTTGTTCAAGTTATCATAAATAATGGAAGCAATTATGTGTTGGTTGGTAAATTATTGGAAGAGAAAGGACCTCATCTCTATTAGACATCTAGTTGGTTTTATATATAGTCATTCTAGATCCTTGAGTTTGTTGAGACAATGTACAAATAAGAGGAAATTTGTTAGACATGTGGTTACAAGTTTTGCTACCTCTTATCTATCATTAAAAAGATTGCATCAAAGAGAAGGAAAATTTGAAAAAGATGTTCACTTCAAATTAATGGAGCAAGAACAAGATGTTTAAAGAAGTTAAGGGAGAGGGAAGCTACACAAAATTGTTCTTATGCTTCCCTTCTGAAATCATGTCGCATTTACTCTCAAACTCATGACTCCTCTTATTCATGTACTTCGTCTAGTGGATGGAGAGAAAAGCAACTATGGACTATATATATAAAGCAATCCAGAAAGTCAAGGAAACAATAGTGAAGTCATTCAATAATGATGAAAGTAAATACAATGATTGATCATTGATAATAGATGGACATCCCAACTTCATCATCCCTTCCATGTGGCTAGTCAGTTCTATTATTCTAACCTGAAAATGGATTATGGTTTGGAAGTTACAAATGAATTGTATGCTTGTATCAAGAGATTGTTACAAAGTAAAGATGTGCAACAAATTCTTTTTAACTAAGTTGCCTCTTTATAAGAGTGGAAGTTGACTCTTTGGTGATGACACTAGGTGAGATACTTAAATACTTTCTAAATTGCGTTAAGATATAAATTATATCATATAATGGTCACAATTTTTTTCTTTTTATACAATGGTGAAAGAATTATGGGCAATCAAAATTTTCAGTTTGACATGTATTTCTTCGCAATGCAAGCGAATTGGAATGTATATGTATTTGACCAAGTAATAACTATTATTAATGACATGAATCATTTCATAATATTAGAAATGAAATAGACTCTATTATTGTATTAAATGACATTAATGAGTGTAATGAGTGGTTAGCCTTACAAGTAGATAATAATAATGAAGAAGGAGGAAATGAGTTGGGTTTTTATGATGATCACCCTCTTAATTGAGACTATCTATGAAGCTTCAAGTGTGAAAAACCTATAATTTATACAAGGAGACAAACAATCCAACCAATACAAGTAAGCCATCATCCAGTCCTAGTATTATAATTAGATCTTCCCATGCTTCTAAGAAAGATCTAGTGCAACTTCAACCCCAACATACAAGTACAAATAGAGGATTCTAATTATAATTAAGAATAAATTGTATGATAACTTTGATTTTTGAATTTGAAAAATTACTTAATTTTGACAAAATTCCTTTGAGTAAAATAAGAGAAGGAATATGCCCCCATTAAATAATATTGAAGAGGTTTATGTTGAGATTGAAAAAAGTCAAATAAATAGAAATTTAAGACATTTATTTTATGTTAGTGTTATTAATATCGAAAAATATCCCAAACCCAAAAATCCTTTATGAAATCATAAGAAAAACCATAATGAGTTATAACAAAAACATTATAGTCAAAAGAAATACAATATACACATAGATAATTAATTGAAAATAATATATAGAAATACGATTGTAATGCAAAAATAATTAAAGAGACAATCATTTAATTAATAATAATATTATGTCTAAACGTTCAAATAATAATCTGATCAAAACACTACAAATTTCAAATCCAAAACTTAAAATAACAATTGGCCGCGGTAGTGGCGAATGATTGTGAAGAATTGCAACAGCAAGCGGGATTGCGAAGAAAAAAAAAAGAGAGGCTGAGATTATTGTGAGTAGGGTTATTAAGTTAAACAATAATGTTTACAAAATTGGGTTATGTAAGGTCCAAATCCTTTTAACAAATCAAAGAATTGGGCGGATAACCCATCACAAGAATAAGAAAAAGTTTGAACAAGAGAACATTAGGGTTCTCATGAGCCACTGCACTCATTTTCAAATGGGAGTTGTCACCTTTTTCGCAATTTCCATTCTTCGCTTGCATTTCGTGATGCAAAAAAAAAGTGACCACCATGGGTCATCATAAGAAACCCACATCGCCACTGCCATCTTGCGGCAGCAAGCTAAAAATCCACCACTAATTTTCGTCGTAGCTATGCCATAACAGATTTTTGATAACATTATTTCATGTTTTGTTGTTATTTTATGTTTTAAATTTGAAATTTGTAGTGTTTTGATTTGATATTATTAACATCTTTGTAAGTTTTCAGTCACACTTTTACAGTTTTCTCTAAAATGCTTTACTTATCCGCCTTCCGACTGGACTCTGGTATCAACTGGTATCAGAGCCACCAGCGCGGCTCTGCCGCCGGTGGTATCTGGGAACAGTAGATATATCAAGGGCACCTGGTCGTTTTGTATATCGGCTGGAACACCCGGGGTCGCAGGGCTACTGGTCCGAAGAAGGGGCTATTGAAAGAACGAAAGTTCGTTTAGACCCCCTTCTTCGGACCAGTAGATAAACCTGGCTCTGATACCAGTTGATACCAGAGTCCAGTCGGAAGGCGGATAAGTAAAGCATTTTAGAGAAAACTGTAAAAGTGTGACTGAAAACTTACAAAGATGTTAAGATCCTTTCAATACGTTCAAACA
>Ga0209489_104304_pt1 | contig 26430 bp, 11 predicted proteins | sample SiratrowhiteBW_FD_187527 | JGI IMG/M metagenome (GOLD analysis project Ga0209489, IMG submission 187527) | Root nodule microbial communities of legume samples collected from California, USA - Siratro white BW (SPAdes) (version 2) | ecosystem: Host-associated > Plants > Roots > Nodule | place... | reverse complement strand
AAAAAAAAAAAAAAAAAAAAAAAAAAAAAAAAAAAAAAAAAACTTCAAACAACTATACCTTCTAATGTGTTTCTTAATTACTTACATAATTTCGTATTTTAGCGTCTCGTATAAATTAAGATATTTCAAACAGTAACTTTTTAATATTTTTAAATACTAAATCATTACAAGCTGAAAAAAAAGTATGTTAAGCACTAAAACATGTTACTCTTTTAATATATCCATAAAATATACATCAGGCTCTTCTGAAATGGAATCCAACAGGTCATCTTCGTGTAATTCAGATAAAACAAACCTTGTTTTCATGTCTTTCAATTACAATCTGTGGTCTTTTTCACCCTGAGTGATACAAACGTTTTGCTGTAACTGTCGTGTACAAGATTTCAAAACCATGGTTATGTTCATTGAATTTAGTGGTAAAACCAAGGTTATGTAGATTTGAGCTCTTTTCATCGAAATAGTATGCATACATGCAATTTTTCTTGAACTCTATGTACAATTAACAAGTGGAAATCAGTGTTTAATCGATTTCGGCATGCACGTAATCGACAAATTCAAAATTCTTTTGGAGTTGGTTTAGGGCAAAAGCTAAGGCTGCGCTCACAATTGCAAATCCAGCCAAAACAACACGCAACGTAACATCTGCTGGAATCCCTGATGTTGCACAAAACACAACTGTTGAACCAATTAGCACTTTCTGCCATATTTGGAATCCCTCATAAGCTCCTTTACATGATGAACACTTTAGAGTATGCTGTTCAAATCTATCCAACATCTACACAGCCAAAAATAAAATCTTTCATTTAGTTTGTGTGGTTAGTAGAGAAATGATAACAAAACAATACACCCTTTATAATCAAGTCAAAATAAATGCAGGTCTTATTCCTGATTTTGTAGGTCTAGTGAATTTTCTTGGATAAATTGGAGAGTTTAACGAGGTCAATTACTAGAAGAAATTCTCGATTAGATACAGATTTTAATCCATAAATAAATTTAGCATTACTTACAGAGTTATTATATAAAGATCTTGCATACGAATTTTATTTACAGAAAAATTCATATGTAATAACTTACGGATTTTTGTTATAGATAAATACGATTTTTGTAGTAGTAACAAAGGGTGTGTTCTTAACATTTCTCATGGTTCAAACTGAAAATGTTGGATCATGTTGACTGTACCTCACGTTTTGATAAAACAGTTGATGGCAATGGCTGGTTGCTGCTGTTGCCAAACCATTCTGGTTGGCCATTGCCATGTCTCCTCAGCCAGTTTCGAAACGCCAAGACAAAGCGATCTGCTTGTGTTGGTGTGAAGGTGATGCTGGTGTACTGTTTGTTAATGTCAGCTCCTTCTTTGGTTTGTGAAAGGAAGATTTTCTCTTGGCCTTGAAGGACTATCATGTCCCCATCATATACCTTGTTCGAAGTCCAATGCTCATACCATCTAGGAACCACCTGAGACACGTGTAAAGCCAAAACTGAGATCCCAATTTACATGAAATTGAATGCACAAAATATAATTACTCAAAGTAAGAAAATCTAAATCATTTCCCACATTATTGAGATGAATCTCAGTTGTCATAATAAACCAACATTTCATGTCAACTTCTAATGTATCCGAAGCATGTTACATTGTAGGTCCTAAGAGGAAGGCTTAGGGTGCTTTTTCAGACACTCTTGAAACCTTTTGCCGAAAAAAGAAATGTTTAATAGTGTTCTTAGTTCAGGTATACTTTCAAAATAGACAAATACTTTCACCTTTCCACAACGATTTAGACTACAAAATTAGCTACACCATAAGCATCAGGACAGAACAAGTTCTTCTCTAGATAAATCAGTGAAAGAACATTGAAATTAAGCAAATTGGAGCATGTATTTTTAATCAAACAGAAGAAAAATGACAGCATAGAACATATAAATCTTACTTGCCACCAGGCAGGCCCTGGCACTGAGAACTGGAAGAAGTTTCGAGCACTGCAAACTATGGAGCGAGTCTTCCCAGGTGCCATGGGAACATTGAAGGAACATATCCACACAACCCATTTCTGGTCACCAACTACAGGGAGTTTGGTATCAATCTCAATCCTGCAGTAACAATGCCAAGTGTATTGAGCTTCAGTAGCAACAATTGAAGAAGACAACAACAGCACCTAGGATGAAGTAATAGCTATCTGAAATGCATCTTTAATATACATATAAACACTTAATAAGGATGCAGTAAGGCATATATACCTCCAACATCATTCACTCTTACATCAAATACCTACTTAAATTGGCTATCCTTTCCAAGAACCTCAAAACATAGTGAAGGAATGGCTAACTTAGAAAGATATGTCTCGCCTTAAACAGCAGATGATTTGTTAAGGTTTAATTAGAAAGTTATACATTTTCCATATTACTTCCCAGTTGTCCTTTAGAGGATGAAAAAGGAAAGAAATTCAGAGAGGAAAAAAGATAAGATATATGGAAACCCTCCAAATTGATTGTCTGATACTGAATGATCTACTTATTGAGGAAGCTTTGATGGATTAAACTTCATATTTCATTCAACAAGTATTCAAGACAAGATGCGTATGACTGAATGCGTGATATCCAAAAGCAATCCAAATTATGGCCTTAAATTAAAGTTGAGAACAAATCTTTTGGCCCTAAACACTCATAGAATCCATTTAATTTCCTTTAGTGTTAATACTGGAACTAAATAATGCACACAAGAACAACGCAAAAGTCATTGGCTTACTTGTTCATATAATAACAAGGTGCAACAAATTTGGCACTGATCTTAGGGTTCCCTTCATTTGCTCCAGAGAAGCCCCATGAACCACCAGAATCCATCTTGAATGGCAGAGGCTTCGCTCTGTCTCTCCTTCCTGTGACCTGTAGAGTGTGGACCATATTTATGTTAGTGATTGGGATAATCTTGAGCACCTATCAATACCAAACAATTTCCACTTTTGCAAATTCTTATCTAACAACACTCTAAATTAAAAATCCATAGTAAGAAGCAATATGGTACATAAAAAAAAGTTAATTACAGGGCCACAAATAGACAAAGCAAATCTACAAGAGACGCATAATCAATTAATCCTACATTGAAACATCAGGTAAAGTTTAAATTCCTATACAGTAACTTGTATAGTGAGAATATCTTCCTAATCATATTCAAACAAACGTTCAAACCAAATTCTCACAAGAGAATAGATTGAATGTTAGTAAACTAAAAAAGGGGAAAATGAAGGCTCATGAAATCCTGTTCAATTGAAATTCTCAAAGTTTTTGAAATATACTTAATCATATGGCGGTTTCAGTGAGTGAAGATGTGTAATAAAAGAAACCAACCCAAATTTTCTTCCTGCTAACACTTTTTGAGTATATTTAAAAAACTTCACTTACACACCAGGATCAAATAAAATATGTTCAATATGCACACCAAATAAAATAAAATACTGCACTTAAAAGTCAAGTTGAAGGGTGTCATTTGTACCTTGTGATGAGCAAAATCAATGTGAGAAGGATCAGAGACATTCTCCATAAGAGTATCGTAACCATAGAACAGATCACGCTGAATGTTGACCGTGGCAAACTCCGGTTTGTCATAGTCATCAGGCAACCTAAGCAAACAAATTTAACATTCCATAATCAACATAAAATAATAAACACAAGACACCATCCATTATAAGGGGCCCAATTACAATTAGTTTAATGTTACTACTCAGACAAGACCATGCAAAATTAAATAAATTACATTGGAGGCTTGGAGGAACTTGCTTTCTCCCAACCATTTTCATCAGGCCAAACAAAGAGTAAGCCCTGAGACACTAGAGTAGGGAACCTAGTGGCACACGCTTTAGGAGATCGAATAGCACGTGCTTCTGGCCCTTCAGGTGCAGCCTGAGGAATCTTAACACAAGATCCACAACCATCAAAAGACCACCCATGATATGAACACTGCAACTTCCCATCTTCATCAATCCTTCCTTCCTGCCAAAACCAAACATTTTTATCACAAAAACCAAAAGGAAACTAACAGCCAAAAAAGATATAAATTATAATAAGTCACTCTCGCTCCAGAAGTTTGTTTTATTTTTTTCCATATTCAAAATTAAAATCTAAGATGTATCAGATATTATATTTCGTTTGGTTTATTAGGTCATCCATTGCCGAGTCATTATTAGACCACTTGATTTGCTAATTTGACACCTTCGAAATGTTCAGTTCTTGGTGTCAGAAAGATAGATTCTACATTGAGTAGTGATTAACCCAAATTATCATATATAAAATAGATTAAATTGAGCTTAAACCCTCAAAGAAAAAAAAAAAAATATATATATATATATATATATATATATGGAGAGAGAGAGAGAGAGAGAGAGAGAGAGAGAGAGTTATGCTCACAGATAAAGGGGCAAGACGATGGGGGCACTTGTCATCAAAGGCAACCCATTGGGAAATGGACTTGTCGTACCAGAGCACGATTTCACGACCCAGAAGCTGAAACGGTGTGGGCAAGAGAGGGTTCAGATCCTCAATTAACGAAACAGGGTACCAGTGATCCCTCCAGGAGAATTTAGAGGAAGAGCTCTCCTCGTTAAACTCTTCCTCGGTCTCCCACTTTTCGGTTTCAGGGAACGATTGGTCGGTTTCAACCGTTGAGGGTGGAGCCGCAACGCGTGCAGGGGCAAAAAAAAGGCTTCTTCCGCTTCTGGGTCGAGTTTGTTTCGTTAAAAATTGCGCACCCTTGTTCGAGAAGAAGGGAAAGGAACTCACTTTGTTGGTGATGGGTTTGCTTATTGAGGAGGAAGGCGTGAGTGTGGTTGATAACGCAGAGATGGAGTGTGAGAGTGCCATCAATGGTTTTTCAGTTAATTTTTCTGAGACGTTAAGGTTCGAGGAATTGTATAAAGAGGTTCATCCGATATGTGTTCATAAGCTAATTGAAGACAAAGGTTTTTGAGTCGTACAAGCTTCAAATGTTTCGTTCTTCTGTTCTTTCGGTTTCAGACAAAACACTGTTCAGATGGGTCATTCTCTGAGACCTTTTATTTTCTTAGTTCAACTAATTAACCAATTATCGGGTGCTAAATGTAAAATTTACGAAACGAAATACCACTTGGAAAAGTATTGGTGTGTCATGTTAGTCTCTAATTAGTATTTTGAGATATTTTGTTGTTTTGTTTTTCAGCGGAGGAAAAGAAGTTAACCATTCGGTGGAACGATGCATGACCACAAGTTTGAAGGGTATCTACCACGTGGGAAGTATTTGGTTGTGGAAGAGCGTAGAAGGGAAAAGAAGACACTGAAAACAGTGATATCTGTCAACTATGGAAGATTGTGTGTACTGGTTTCGGTTTATGCCTTGCTTGCCAAACAAGAAACAAATTGAGTAAATAAAAATAAAAGTATTTTATGATCTAGACATTTTTTTTAATCCACAGTATAATAATGTTTATTATTTTTTAATTTAATTTAAAATGATTTGGATTAGATTGCTTTTAGTTTTGGTCTTATTTATATTTATTTTTAAAAGATAATAAATATTAAATATATAGTAAGATAATAAAATAAATATATAAAAATATTGAATATCTCATTTATAAGTTATTGTCATAGATAGTTTTGGATTGCACTAAATATGATTCCGAAGGTTTTAATTATTGTAAAAAAAATTGTCACTCTCAAAATTTAATATTTTTGTGTTCTCTTTTAGTTCACTACTAATTATACTTAATGTAACACATTCATACTAGAAAGTATTAATTAAGAAAATTAGATTTTATTAAGTTTTATATATATATATAAAAAAAACACCTCCAAATAGTGAAAAAATGACAGAATATTTGTCCCGCCAAATTTGAGATAAAGAGTAAAGAATTTCAGGTAATTGAAAGGTTTAAGGAATTCAAGTGCATCAACTGAATTCCCTTTCACTCTTTAAATTTTTTTATTACATAGGCATTAATTTGTCCTCATTCCTGCAACTTCCATATACAAAAAAAAAATGTATGAAGCGCGGCACAAAACACGAACAAAAACAATAACCTATTTCCTGTTGGTAGTGCTTCTGAAATAGGTATAGAATGCATCAACATCAATTCGCGAATGCTGCTACGGTTGCCTATCACTGTTGCCAGAACAACTGGTTCAATTAGAGTAGTTCTTTTAGGAACCTTTTTAAAGATGCAAACAAAAAGAATGTGAAAAACATGTTGGTTGAAGATTATTTAGGGAAACAATACATTTTATTTGAATTTCTCGAGAAATTTTAAACAAAAAATATTTTTTTAAATACAAAGCAAAAGAAGGGACCAATCTCACTCCCTTTCTATGGTTTGTCGTTCTGTTTGTTTTTTAGGTGTCCAACTTTGCTTAGTTGTTTCGGCTCCTTTCAATTTGACTTTCACGATGTTTGCCTTCGATTGTTGTGACGTTCAAAGAAATACGCACACAAGATTCTCTATGGAAATGGTTTTACACCATTAGAGAATTTGAACGGCTCTATGGTCTAGGTAGGGTATCCTGCGACCCTTTTCACAAATGGGCTAATCTAGAGCTAATGAATCAATTTTAATAATTAAGCAATCAGGAAAAACCAAATAAAAATGAGTATCAACACTCGAAGACCTTCCCATAAAAATCAAAAAGCAATTTAACCATTTCCTATATATTTTCTTGGCAAAGCTTTTAAGAAGAAAAAAAACACAAATATTACCCAAAAACTAAACTGAAACAAACTTGCCATAAACATAAAACTGCAGTCAGTAGCCTGGATACAGTTTTAATGTACACACACCAAAGCAAGAGCTTATTAAGCCAATCTTCAATCAAAACAAGGAGCAAAACTGTAAGTAGCAGCAACTACTAGTTTGTTTGAATTCACACCGGAGGAAGGTAGCATAACATTCAATAGGCATTTGCATCATAGATGTCATATGTTCAGAAAACAATTGCAAACAGGACTTTAGAACACAACCTGAGTTTTGCAAGAAACAACAACTAATTACGTTAAGGATAACGCATCAGTTATACAAAACCAAATCTGCAAACTCAAATCCAACCACGAACTAAGCTTAGCCAAAGGCGCAAATTGCTAAAGAGCTTAATGTTTTTGCAATTGTATGGTCACAAGAGAAAGAAGAAAACATTCTAGTGATGATAGTAGATTACATATTTTTTCAGTCCTATGAAAAAGGGAGACCAGGAAAAACATAAGAACAAGTGATTAAGAGGAATCTCGTTTGGTCTTTAACTGAACTAAATGGTATCTTGTAATCCATAAACCAAACTAACCTAGCGAGACAAACTGTTATAGTTATTGTGGTCAAAAGGCATCCAATACCCTATATGTCATTTTGGAAACAGAAAAACAGATACAAGCGACATGATAAATAACATGATTCATCTTATTTTTATCAAAATCGCTAATACATACAGATTGAGTGAACTCTTCCAGAAAAGAAATTCCACTCCCAAACTTTCTCAGTTCCAAAGATTGTGCTTCAGAATCACAATCCACCAAACTGTGCTCAGAGAAAATCTCTCAAACAATGAGCATATATATGACTATGAGCTTGATCATCTAACTCAACTTGTTTCATTTCTTCTGGGGACCAACATCAGGACCAACATCACGCGAGCCTGTGTTGATATAAGGCCCTCGAAAAGTTGCTTGTGGTGGAAGTGGCTTTGTGGCATCAATAACAGGCTTCTTTTGTGAACTGAGTAATAACAACAATTTTTACACAATTCAACAAAAAACTATCATACATAGCACATGTTTAGACGAACTTGTCCAGAAGAATTTCCAGAAGAGAAAATTATAAAAAAAGAATGAAATTGACTTATCGTAAATTAAAATTAGTCAATGCATAAGTTAAAAAAAATTAAAATTATAATGTAAGAGATTACAAATCACCTCACCGTATGAATAATTTGATTTTAACTTCTGTAATGTAAATTTATTGACTTTTCAATAACTATACTTAAAAAAATTGTTGACAGTGTAAAATGAAGGTATATGAAAAATAAAAATGACGCATTATTAAGTAATGAGGATGTAATGTGAAGGAAAAACAATGAGTTGTGTAAACTTACGCCATGTAGAAGGGAAATGACATGCCAGCTGCAGCGAAAGCAACTAAACCCGCAGCAACCATTAGATTGCGTGCTCGGGCCATCGATCAATCTGATACCAAATTGCTATAGCAAACCCTAAAAATAATTTAGAAGGATGAAATCACATAGTAGAAACATTTGATCAAAAATAGAATATGCAAGGATTAATCGGATGAATGAATTACCTCGGAGCTCACCCGAATTTTTTCTTTGTCCACAAATTTGTTGCAATTCTACGACCCAATCGAAACTTGCGAACCCTAATTCCGAGCAGATTTTTTTTTCTGGATCAGAGTCTCAAATTCCAGTGAAGGTTTTGGTCAGGAATGAAGATGAGCGAATTCCTTTTTTTTTTTTTTTTCTGGTCAACAGTTCAGAGAAGTATGGACCTCTTGAAGCCCAAAAGGAAACAACGATTTAGGTCTGCTATTCTCACTCCCACTTTTGCTCTTTCTACCTCCTACTTTTATAAAAGGAAAATGCTTACTTTACTACCAAACTTGTTTTCGTAAAACTACATGAAGCTATTGATCTTCGTCAAATTTTATCTACATATTTTTATTTTTTATTTAATATTATTTATGAAAAATGACATTTGTAAGTGCTCTTTTTGTTTCGTAACAAATAGCACTGCTCATTATGAAGAAAAATGTCGTAAATAATTGTCATTTATATTACCTTTATTTTCGCCTCTCCTTAACCCATCTCAATTTAAAGTTAAAGTTTCGTAATTTTAAAACTCGAAATTTATTTTCATCTCATTAAGAAAGCTATTTGTTCTTTCAAATATTTATTTGATCTCTTGACTTCCCTTCATGAAGAGAAGCTAAGTATAAGTTCGATCAATGCTACCTAATTGATACTATCTATCATAGGTCCTACTATTTACTTAAAGCAATTGCAAACTTGTTTAAAAATATTCAAAAAGCACAACGACCATTAAATTTTTTTTGAAACTAGCAGAACCTATTTAAAGTTTAAGTTAAGGATCTGAAGAGTTAATTAACCTAAAATAGTAGAATAATTTCTTCTTGAGTAATTTAAGTTTTGAGTATGTAATAATACGTTAAGAGTTCAAATTTTAGTATGAAACGAAAAACATTTTCTTCTTTTTTTTTGCAGAAAATAAGGAATACATTTGATCCTATGAGTACCCTCGATTCATTATTCCACCTTGCCTTTCATTAATTTCATGAATTCAATCATAAGATAAACTATGATTATTTAAAAGTTACAACGATAATTATTCGTAAAAAATAAGAATTATTGCCAAATATAATTTCAATGAATTGTGAATAAAAAAATATCTACTCCGAAAACCTTTTCCCATGTGAGAGCAGAAATAAACATTAAAAATGTTTACAACAGTGACACTGACAATTTTTATTTTGGTTTCCTAATAATATTTTTTAACCATACAAACATTTGTTAATAATTTTTATTTTGAAAGATAGGCTTGTTTTAAACATAAATAGAACCAGTTCACAACGGCACACATGGAATTGATCAAGGATTTAAACCTAGTAACTAAAATCAATATTTGCAAATCCATGTCATGCAAAGCATATTGTGGCTTCATGGAACAGTGAAAGAACAAAAAGTACTTCAACAAATGCATAATCTGGTTCAAAAATCAGAAAACTATTCACATATGCCTCTTAATAAAACAACTTAAGAACAACGCTGTTAAAAGACCTTGTAGTGATCACTAGAAAAACACAAATTGAACCATTGAACCGTAGCAAATGTAACTGATAATGACTATTATATGATCCACAAGGCACAAGAGTACACGAGAGGTACACCAACACAAATCCAAGAGACATCATGTCCACAACACATCGAAATAAAAATTGAAACCATGTTAAGATTCTCCATAAAAAGAGAATTCCATGAGTTAGGTCTTACGTAATATCACCCATATTCCAATATGAAAACCTATATAACAACATTGTATCCCACTTTCAGATTTGCAAAAGAAAGTGTTCATTTGACAAGCATGCTTTGCTGGGCCTGGCTTTCCTGCTGCTGCTGATAATTCAAAGGCCTCCTGAAGAGCATTATGTGTGGCTCAGGGCGATGAATAGCGTAATGAACCCAACCACGACTCTGCTGAACCCCAATTGCTCGCCACTCATTCTGTAATAACATAAAACCAAAAAACTTAGACAACCTAAAATAAAAACAAAACAAAAATAGCACATCCACTCAAAAAAGTTGCATAAGAAAACCATAAATACATGAAAATCACATAAGCTCAACATTCCATCAGATAACAGAACACAGAAGAAATGCCTTACATGAACAAAATTATGTTTTTGTATTAACTCAAGAAGATAATATAGTCCTTACAACAGTGATTATAAACCCTTCCTTAGTAAAAAAACGAATCAACAGCAAAATCAATGGAACTCAAATTTAGTTAACCAGATTTGAACGAAACCTAAGCAACTAAACACGTTGATTCCTTGATTGAATATTCGTCATTAATCAACACCCACACAGTAAACAAAATCCAATTATCAGGCCTTTTCGTGAAAGATTACAGAATAGGATATAACTGTAGCGAGAGTTTTCTTCACTTTTTAATGATAGTTCTACACAAACTGACTTTAAGTTCAAAAAGAGAATCAACACACAAATCAAAATTGAAAGAAGAAAATGAAAACAAAAAGAAAAAGGAAATCAACTTACTTCAGAAAGAAGCCGATTCTTAGGAAGCAGCTTAGCAACTTCAGGAGGCAGAACCACATGTCTGAACAACAAATTAATAAGAATTTAAAAAATCATTGAAATCAAAATAATCAGAGGAAAATAAAGAAGATGGGGGGTTCAAGCCAATACCTGTATTCATAAGTATCATCGAAGTACTTTTCCGAATACTGGATCTGACCCATCCTTGAAAATTAGGGTTTGTGACTTTGCTCAATTGAATCGGCTACAAGACGACGCAAAAATTCTAAATCAAAATAAAGATATCAAATAATCGGAACTTAATAATTCACAGAAGAGAAAAAGGAGTAAAGAGAAAGAAAAGTTTCTCACCTGAGAAATGAAGATTGGGAGTGAGAGAATGAAAAAGAAAGAACAACTATGAATATATTGTTCAAGGAATATGAAGGATGAAATTGTAAATTCATTTTTATACTCATATTTTTATTGAAATGTATTTTTATTTATTTTATAACATTAAAAAATAACATCTAATAAGTAAAGTAATTACAACGGCTAGCAAATAAAGTAATAATAATAATAACGGCTTTTTTTTCAACATTTCAAATTTTAGATTTTCCCGCTCCTCAATAGAATTTTCTACACACACACCAAATGTTAACTCCAGTTCTGATATTTTCCTAACCCTTATCAGTGGAAATCCCATTAAAAGGATGTTTTCATAATAAGTAAATTTATTTAAATTTAACATAATTGTTTTCAAAAAATTATTTGTTAAAATTTGATTGGAATTTTAATTAAGTGGAAAACTAGTTTTTAAGACTAAGCATATTAACAAATACATATGAAATTAAAAAAATTAATTCATTCCAGAATTACTTATAAATAAAAACAAATAAATTTATTCCATCATTAAAAATCAAATAAAGGTTTTCAACAATATAATAATCTATCACATAAAAAATAATGAACATGATACAGTTATGTAAATGTTATTGTGTATATATATTTTTATTATTTTCCCTTAAAATTTAGTTATTCTTTTTTTTTATTATTTTGTGTTGTTATATTATATTTACAAAATAAAAAAAAATTGATAAATAAATTAGAAATAACCATTCTTTTAAGTATGTTAATTTTTTTAATTATTTTAAGAAAAAATATAAAGGGAATACCTATTTTTGGTGTAATTCTTGTTACAATTCCACCTTTACTTGCTATTGTTATTCTTATTTTAGTAACTAAATGTTCAATGTATTTTCATATAATTTATAAAGGATACTATTTTTCCTGTACAATTTTTTACAATGTTATTCTTATTTAAATAATACTTTGATAACTGTTTTCTCATAATTATTAATGTGGTTGCTTTTATTGTGATAAACTTTTTATAAAGTAATAAAAATATGAACAGAAAGCATACTTTTTACTAATTATTTTAAAAATAATATAAATAAAATTATATCATTAATGATTTAAAATATATAGTGATTTAAATTTTAATTAAATTAAAGAAAAAAATCATTGGAAAAAATAGAAATTACATTAGGTAAACTGTAATAATTTGATTTAAATATAGAAAATTAAAAAAGAATCAACTACAAATTTTAGAAATCAAAGTTTTGTATATTTTTTAATTACATGTATTATTATTTATTTAAATATAATTAGTATTGAGTACTACACATGTTACTAAGATATTAAAAATATTGTTTTTAAAAAAAAATTGAAGAATTAAAACAAACAGAGAGTTAAAAATATTATTTTAAAAATTAAGGAGCTAAAATTAATAAGTTTTAATTTGACTAGATAAAAGATGCTCTAAGTTCAGGGTTATTATTTAAGTGTATTTAATGATCATTACACATTTAGTCTTTACTTTCATGTAAATCTCTTTATTTGTTACTACTTTGAAACAAAAAATAAATATTGTTGTTTCATTATCATTTTATTCATTAATCATTCATGTATGTTTATAAAATCAATTGAACAAACTAAGATCTAAACATTCTAAATAGAGTTAAATATGTTTAAGTTTTAGGATTTAAAATCTTATGTTCTTATAGTATTTAAGGTTTAAGAAGGAATTATAAGAATTGAGTTTGATGAAAGTATGAAAAATAAAAAAGAAAATTAAGACAAATATTGAGGCAAATAAATATTGCTTATCTTAAAGAAAAAGAAAACAATAGAAAGAGTATTTGATTTATCTAAAATTTATAAGGAATTATGTCACCACAGAATCTTGTATTTTTATTTTTTTTTTCTCTTTCCTTCCTTTTTATATCTTCTTGTCTTCTTTATTGTATTTTGTACAAATTATTTTTTATTTATTATTTTAAAATTTAATTTATATAATATAGCTATAAGAAAAATAACATATATATTTAATAAGAATTTATCTGTTATGGTATGATATCAATGAATAGAAATATAAAAATAAATTAATAATCATTATTTTTGGTAAAAAAATTGTATATTATTCATCATTATCTTTGGTAAAAAATTTATATATTGCAAAGGTCATTATTATCCTTGGTAGAAAATTTGTGACCTTGTAATAGAGAGATAACCAAATCATAAAGCGATAGTCCATTAGATATAAAATAAAGAAAAACTCATGGCTTTTGTTGTGATGCCCAACCAGCATGTGCTTCAAATTGAGAAGGATTACCCTACCCATCCATTGTTTTATATATACAAAATGTGTGAAATGTATCATTATCATTGAAGTCAATTATTGAGACAACATATGTACTCTAACATAAGAAACACTTATTTCACTATTGCAACAACTACTTTCAAGTCCCTTCTTTTAGCCAGACAATAAGTTCTATTCATACAACACAAAATGCATTAAGAAAACTCAAAAATTGTAGGTGACAGAATCTAAAGTCACAACAATTAACATGATATTGACTACCATAGTTTCTTTGTTAATTGGATTGTAGTTTCATTTGTCTATAATTTTCAAGAAATGCAACAAACATAATTGCAATTTAAAATCTAGCTTACAACTAAAGCATAATTACATAATCATTCACTTATGTCAATCTTATTACAAACTGCACCATAACACAATTCCAACCAAATTTGTGAGCTTTTTAACTTTTGATAAACTAAAATTTTTGCATTGCATGCAAGATGAATTGGTAGAGACCTAAACCAAATTTTGGACCTTTTTTTATTGACTTTGACTTAGAAAATCACATATTTGTGATTGCGCATTCATAACAAAGGTAAATTTCCTTTTTAATCTAGTGTAAACTCCATATGACTTCACAAAAGTATTTTAAATTTGAATAGTTAATCATTCAAGCATGCGTACAAAATTTTTAAACCTTTTTCGACTATGACCTAGAAAACCATAGATATGTGATTGTGATTGTGTATTCATAACAAAGGTAAATTCCCTTCTTAAACCGGTGTAAACCACATATGACTTTAAAAAAAATTATAAATTTGAAAAGTTCATCATTCATGTGTGTGTACAAAATTTTTCAACCCTTTTTTTATTGACTTTGACCTAGAGAACCACAAATCTACGATTATGTATTCTTAACAAAGGTAAATTCTCTTTTTAAACCAATGTAAATTCCATATGAGTTAACAAAGTATTTTGAATTTGAATAGTTCATCATTCATTCAAATGTGCATACAAAATTTAAATCTTTTTTTTAATCAATTTTGATCTAAAGAACCATATATCTATGTTAAATTCTCTTCTTAAACCAGTGTAAATCCCATACAACTTCACAAAGTATTCTAAATTTGAATAGTTCATAATTCAGGCATGCGTACAAAATTAATCGACAAAGACCTAAGATCTAAAGTGATGTGATTATCATAAATGTCCAAAGATTGCAAGGGTGTGTGTACAAGCACTCAATTGGAAAAACTAAAAAAGTAAAAATTAGGGTTTAAAAAGGAATTATAAGACTTGAGAACTATTTGGTGAAAGTAGGAGGAATAAAGAAGATAACGTAAACAAAGATTGAGGAAAAGAAATGTTGTTTATCTTGAAGAAGACAAAGAAAGAGTGTTTGATTTATCCAAAACCTAAAGGAACCCTACCATCCAGGAATCTTGTATTTTTATTATCCTTTTCTCATTCCTTCCTTCGTGTGTCTTCTTGTCTTCTCTATCGTATTTTGTACGAATTATTTTCTATGCATTATTTTAAAATTAATTTATATGATTTATCTATAAGAAAAATAACACACACACATATATATATAAGAAGAATTTATCCATTATGAATAAAAATATAAAAATAAATTAATAATCATATATGACATCTATTACAATACAAAAGATTCCCTTCATCTCTATGTATTATGCAAAGGTTATCATTATCCTTAATAGAAAATTTGTTATAGAGAGATAACCAAAATATGAAGCGATAGTCCATTGATATAAATATATTTTCATAACTATAAAGAATTAAAAAAAAAGATAAGATAATATTTAAAGAAAAGAAAAATATTATTCATTTACAAAACAACATAATATAACTCTTAATTGTCTAGGAAAGAAAGAAAAAAAAATAGTAACAACAAAAACTTGTCTTATCAAAGAGAAAAAATAGTTAGAAAACTCGTCAAAAAGTCATATATTAAGTATTTCAACACATAGCTACTAAAAAAACAACTATAATGAATTTCCAACAAAGCACAATACAAGTAAACAAAAACTTATGACTTTTGTCTGGATGCCGAACCAACATGTGCTTCGAGAAGGATTGTCCAATTCTTCCATTATTTTATGTACACAAAATGTGTGAAATATATTATTATCATTGAATTCAATAATTAAGACAACATATATATACTATAACATAAGGAACGTTTACCTCACTAATCCAACATCTACATTCAAATTTCACCTTCTAACATTACGCCCACACAACATAAATTATTAGTCTTATCATCAAACAGTCATTCATATTTTGTATATATTAATTTCTATTATTATTTTAAGATTTAAGTTATATGATCTATCTATTAAAAGAACACATATATTTAATGCTATATTATCAAACACATGAATAAGAAAACTAAATTATATTAAATTAATAGTTATATATCTTTTAAACAATATTTATGTTATTTTTTATTTTAAAATTTAGTTTTTATGTATTTTTTTAGAAAAAAGATGTATTAGTAAATAAAAATCATTTTAGATATCATTTTGTTATAATAAATATTAATATTATATCCTTTATTTTATTATAAACCCTGAATAAACTTAAAAATATAAAGGAGAACATTATATCTTTGATAAAACTCAAATCTAAAATGTTACATCAATAAAATCATATTTTTAAATAAATAAGATAATTTAATGTTGTTTAAATGAATAATATACATATAATAATATATTGTTTAAATTACAATAGACAAAAAAATTATTTTATATATTTCAATTAGATTTAACTTTTAAAAACATGTTATATGTTTTGTTAAATCATAATTTTCATTTAATATATACAAAAAACAGATAAAATTATATTAAAATGTATAAATTATTACAAAATTAAATAAATAAATAAATATGAAGTTTTGTAGACATTTTTAGTTTGTCAATCATGAATAAACTTAGAAAGAAAAGAAATCTATTAACAGTTAACATAGTAAGAATGATAAAAAGAATCCAATACACTCAGAATAAAAAATTATAAATTTTTAATCTTCAATTTATTTTTTAATTAATTCAAATTTTTAAACATTTTTTTAGTTTAAGTGATTGTTTTGGTTTTCAAAATGCTTGTAAATCACATCACTTAAAAAAACTTTAAAAAAAATAAATTCTTTTTCAAAAATAGATTTTGTCAATGCTAAAAGAAATTGTCTCATTTAGACTGAAAGATAAATTTTAAACTCAAAATAAAATTATAGAGATACGAAAAGCAATACACCTATGACATAAAATTTGAATAAATATACACGTATAAGGAAATGTCCAATTCACTATAATTATTAAAAAATCACAGTCCACTTAAGTTGATATTTTCTATAACTATATTTGACTATAGGCATTTTTATTAATTCGTTAAGACTTAATACTAAATCATTAATAATAACTAAGTTATATTTAAATTCAACACCGAAATACATAATATAAAATATATAAATATAGGATATTATGAAAAAAAAAAATCTTCTTGTTAAGAACGATAAAAAATCTTAACTACTAAAACAAAAACAAACAAAGAAAGTTTTTCATTATTATTCAATTCAATAAGACGAAAACCAGTACTAAAAATGATAAATAAACTTAACACATAACTTGTTTGTCTCTTAAAAGTTCACTCTATGTTTTGATGTCCAATGTTTCTAAATATAAGTTTACCCCAGCATGAATCTCTTTGAAATCTTTTTTTATCCATAGTACATATTTAAAGATGTGTTCTGCCACACACCCACCAAAATCCAGAAAACACATTAGCAAATGGGGTCTCTAAATTAACATACTCAAAGTAAAATATGCCTCAAAATTGAGGAATCTGCTTCTGCAGTAACGAGGTCCCTTGAAAGATCATCATGTGATAATATTTCCAAAAGTCATTCATCTGTAATGATGAGAACAAAAGTTAGTATAAGTAGAAGCAACAAATGAAACTCACAAGAAAACATGTGTTACAAACCTCATCTGGGTGCAGTTTTGTAAACCCAAATTTACCAGTCCATATTGATTCAGCTTCTTCAGCAGCAGGTAGAACAAACCTTTTCACATTCAATGATCCAAGCAAACCCTCAATACAAGAGAACAGAGATTGGAAGTAACCCTGCAAGAAAATCACATCACTTTCGGTAAGAACATTTCACACAATCTTATTTTACTTTTCCTAAAGTGTAGTAAACAACAACCTGTCCCTGAAAATCAGTAACAGTTGCCACTAAGGGAAGTTCTGCCATTTCTGATCCAAACACACGAAATATTCCAGCAGATACCACCACTCCACTGCAAAAACATGAAGCACACCCAACATTCATAAATGCTTTCAAACAAATTGAAAAAGAATAAAAAAAAAAAAAAAAAAAAAAAAAAAAAAAAAAAAAAAAACACCCCACTTACTTGACAGTGAGTAACATACAGTACATTCCACTAAAGTCTTCACCTTTAACGTTCCTTCTGAAGAATTCAAATAAAAAATAATAATTTTATCATATGTTCATACATAGTCATATCAGAAAAGAAAAGTAACAGAACAAATCAAGGTTGATTCTGCTTACCCAAAAAGCATTGCTGGAATGTAATCAATCCCAGTTGTATCATGAACTATTGGATCAAATCGCTCCTACAAAACATAGGTTCAATTTTAAGAAGTTAAATAATTGAAAGCAATAATAACTAAATAATATAGAGATAGTAATACACTCACATGAAAAATAGCAACAACTTTTGAAAGCAATTGTCTAGTCTCCTCAGATTTACCCACTTTCCAGTTCAGAAGCCTCCATTTTATGTCAAAATCAAGCCCAAATTCCAAACCTTTGTCATTGTATTTCTTTCTAATCAAATTCAAGAGGGGACTTGGAAGATTCTCTTCTCCACGAGCCACCAAATTCACCAAGGTAGAATGAATGTTCTCACAATCTGAACAGCAAAACCAATCCCCTTCAGGTAATTCCTGTGAAGCAACACTCGTCAACAATTACAAGCATTAATTAAAACAAATAACGAAACTAAACCAGGGAAAAAACAAGTATACATCACCTCTATGTTCTGCATATTATGATCCTTCAAACACCCAATATGATACTCCTTTTCGCACTACAAAAACACATTGATTAGTAATTTTGTTTAAACAAATAGAATATAGTAAATAATATGTATTTATTAAGACATCATAATTAGCATTTTGTCTTTAACTGCACCTGATCACAAATAATTACTGTTCGAGGTCCAAAGCTTCTACTGAAGTCTTGGCATCTGAAATATCAAATGAAATATATTTTAAAGATGATCCAAAAGAATTTCGAATAAAGTATTTAAAATAATGATGATTGACATTTTAGATATAATTTCAGTTTATTAGAGATATTTAATTTAAAAGAGAATGTGTTAAAAATTATAGTGGTATTCATGTAATGTTTTGAATATGTCTAATAGTTATCATAAACAGTACAAGGAAAAAGCTATTTAGAGACCAATGTTTAACTACCAAATAAAATGATTGCTAATTGTGACCAAAATAGTCACCAAATTAAATTTTGGTTGATAAAATAACTACAAGATATAAGTAATGATTGAATTTAGTGACCAATTAAGTCAAATAATTGGTCACTAAATTCAATCATTACTTATATCTTGTAGTTATTTATCAACCAAAATTTAATTTGGTGACTATTTTGGTCACAATTAGCAATCATTTCATTTAGTAACTAAAAATTGGTCTCTACACAATCTTTTTCTTGTAGTGAAAGATCTATCGGGATGTGATGTAAATATAAAGTTAAAGGATATAATAAGATATGTAAGTTATAAAGATACATTGAGTCAGATAGACAAAAATATCATGCGGTGAAGAATTAATATGAATATTTCATATACTAAGTTGACATTGAGATTCGTTAATACTTAACTAAAAATATAAAAATAACTTTGTCAGTACAAATAGTAAGATATTATCTATACTTAAATAGTTAATACTTAATTAAAAATATAAAAATAACTTTGTCACAACATATCACGTGAGATATTATTTATACTTAAATAAGGTAGATTGTCGTACAATAAAAGTTATTGACAAGTCTTATTCTCTAAATTTATTTAAACTTAATATTATTCTTTCAAAAGGAATCAATCTTTGCTATATGTTACATGAATGTATAATGTGACTTTTGATAAACAAATGTTGAGGTTATAAATATATTGATTTATTATATATTTAATTAAAATATTAGTTCACCATTTTTTGACACAGGAATAAATAAATCTATAAGTAATGAAATTGAAAGAAGCCACTAAATTTCATAGAACAATATGCAAACTTTGTAATCATTTTAAGTATAATGAATCACTAATGATTATGTTAGTTGAGTATGCAGTGATATTACATATACGAAATATGTATTTGTTGTACTACGCAATTTTTGTATTTGTTGTACTATACAACTTTTTACTATTGATTTAGCACAAAATATCGACAAGAAAGAAGAAAAAACACACACTATTTGTGCATGTATTCACAACAACCTCATTGAAAAAAAAAAAAAAATAGAAGAATATATTACCTACACAATGTACATCCACCAAGTTCAGACCCTTTGACAATTCGAATGCATCTTTGGTTTATCTGTTCTAAGGGATCAATGCCCTCAATTTTTCCTGGTGCCTTGGCATTTTCATTATGCTCGATATATTTGTTTTTTTGAAACAAATTCTTACAGTACCTACAATACCAAGTACTATTTGGAACACATGGGAGAGGTACACAATCTGTAACAAGCAAAAATATCAAACCTTGTTAACTCAGCTCTAATTTAACTATAACATAAAAGTGTGTAAATGTTATCATGATGTCATGAATTCAAAAATCAATCTCAAGTTAATTTATATTGAAAGACAAATATATTAAATATGACAAAAGTGATAATGAGAACAACTAAAAATATGGAAAAATTATTTCAAATATAAAAGTAAAACTTCACCTATGTGAAAAGCTCTTGGACATCCATCACAACACAAAAGATTTCCTCCATCTCTGCATATACTGCAGAGATCATCGTTATCATTGGTAGAAAATTTGCGACCTTGTGATATGGAGATAGACAACTCATGGAGTGATGGTCCATTAAGTATAAATATGTTCACATAGCTACAAAGAAATTCAAAAGAACATTATTAAGGTAAAGAAAAGTATCGAATCATTTGCAAAACACCATAGTATAACTCTTAATTGTGATATTTATGAATACGGAAACTGAAGAAGTAGAAACATAAAAAACTTATCACGATAGAAGAAAAAATTGTAAGAAAATATTCATCAAAGAAACATATATTAAGTATTTTAACATATAACTATTAAAAAATAACTATAGTGAATTTCCAACATTTACAGGACAAGTAAACAAAAACTCACGGTTTTCGTCGGGATGCCCAACCAGCATGTGCTTCAAATTGAGAAGGACTAATCTATTCATCCATTGTTTTATGTACACAAAATGTGTGAAATATATCATTATCATTGAAGTTAATAATTGAAACAACACATGTACTACGATATAAGAAACATTTACCTCACGATTGCAACAACTACAAACAATTCCAGATCCCTTCTTGTAACCTGACAATAAGTTCTGCCCACACAACATAAAATATATTCAGAAAAGTAAAAAAAAAAAAAAGGAATATAGGTGAAATAAAAATACATTATCAATACAACCTTTCCATGAATATAATATCCTACGTTAGTTCCATCTGGCAACACATCTTCCTCAAAAACCAGCTTATGCAAGCGTAGATCCCTTTCAAAATTTGAAAATATAAAATAGGATTATATATTTGATAAAAGACAATAATTTAAATTATTACTACATGGATAAAATCATACTTCTAAATGAATAAGAGAATCTAATATGTACAAGAAAAATACTTACTTCCTAGTTATTTTTCCTTTGCTCTTTTCACAAGGTGTATTATGTTTCATTCTATGAGTTAATGAACTTGGAAGCACAACTGATGTTGGGAACCTGTAATAGTTGATTAATAGATATTATAACAACATGATTAAAGTTAAATAGAAAAAAAATTAATCAACTTAAAAATTCTACAGCATAACTATGATATATATATACTCAATACAAATTTTGTATCATTTACATATGTAATTTATTGAGCATGCAAACATGTCTGCATGTGGGAAAATAGTGTTAATCCAACAAAATCAAATGAGTAGTCAAATTATAAATATAAAATTAATTGAACCTTGTGATAGAGGTAAAAATGGTTTTTTATTAATTATAGAAAAGGAAATGAATCATGACATAAAAATACAAAGTATGTGTACTACTATTGATACTAATTATAAACATTAATGAGCTCTATATTATTAGAACTCACTGCAAAAAGTAAGTATGTTAGTCACCAATCATGTTATAGAAACAAAGCATTTGTATTCATCATATACTAATTATTGATATTAAGTTAACATCAAAAGTTATCTTAAATATTAAGATGTATTCAAATACCTGCATTGGACTGCAACTGGTGCAGATGCATTATTGCCGTCATTTGTTGAGGTGAGTCTACCTTGAAAATTCTTTAATAACTCCACACATGAATTACAAAAAAATTTTGATACGACATTCACACCTTCAAGTACATAATGCAATTAAATGTTATTTGTTAAAAGTACATTTAGAATAAGTAGACAAGCACATAAAATGGGTAAAAAAGTTTAATTTCAAACCTCTACAATTCACACAAAACTTAGACTTCTTCATTGTGAAGCTTCCCAAAACCTTCTGCACAACTTCCTCTAAAGTGTCTAATGGAGTATTCAAAAATATATTCATGACATCACGAAGAGTACTTCCATTCTCGAGGAAAATATACTCTGGAGGACGCTTATTTGCGCTACCAGCATGTAACTCGAAAATTGTAGGTGACACAACCTACTTCCATCAACAAGAAAAAGTTAATTCACAATATTTAACATGATATTAACTTTTATGTTACTTGTAATGTAGTTGCATTTGCCCATAATCTTCAAGAAATGCAACAAAAGTAATTGCAATCTAAAATCTAACACACAACTAAGGCATAAATACAAATACATTCACTTACCTCAAGCTTCTTACAAACTTCACAATAACATAAAATTCCAACGCCAGAAATAACTCCCAAAAGCCCTATTGATTTTGCCTACCAAAGATCACATAGCTCTGGCATTAATGCAAACATTAAAAAAAAAAAAAAACTAAAAACTTATATAAAAGTTGAATAAAATAATACCTTGATGCTGCGAACATATTTCACAAGTAGTCCTTCAAGAATCCCAGAAGATAAAAGGTCTTTTAGCTTTGAAGGAAACTTTTTTTCCATAGAAAATGTCTTCGAAGTTGAAGAAACAATCATAGAACCACTCTTTCTTTTTTTCTCAACACCATTACTCTTACCCTTGCTATCATCATTTTCTAACCTTTCCAATGTTGATTGTATGGACTTCGTTGAGGTTTTCAAGTGACTACCCAAGATTGAAGCATTCTCATTATTGTCACTTTCTACCTTCACCTTATCATTATGACAAACAGGTTGCATTTGTCCAACCTCAGTCTTAAGTCCATCATTCTTGTGTTGTTTGTCACAAACAACAACCATTACACCTTCATTCTCCACTTGGCTTTTAGGTTCATCGCTCATGTGCTCTCTTTCACAGATAACAGACATTGTTGTTTCGTCATTCACTTGACTTTTAAGTTCCTTTGCATCCATCATATCACTCTTTACTTCCTTCTCACTTAAAGCAACACTAATATCTTCTTTGGTTTTCACCAAACTTCTGAGGTTTTCAGTTTTTGATAAACCAGATTTTTTGCATTGGTTGTCAGATGAATTGGTAGAGACCTGAACTAAATTTTGGGCTCTTTTCGATCGAGTTCGCCCTATAGAATCACATATCTGAGATTGTGTCTTCATAGCGAATGTAAATTCTCTTTTTAAACCGGTGCGAACCCCATACGACTCTATAAAGTGTTCTGAATTTGTACCGTTCGTCATTAAGACAAGGTACGAATCAATCGACAAATGCCTGAAATTTGAAGTGAGGTGATTAAAAGTGATTGTATATGTTCTAAGATTGCAAAAGTGTGTTAATTGGAAAAAGTAAAAGGAAAAAATACGACTCTATAAAGTGTTCTGAATTTGTACCGTTCGTCATTAAGACGAGGTACGAATCAATCGACAAATGCCTGAAATTTGAAGTGAGGTGATTAAAAGTGATTGTATATGTTCTAAGATTGCAAAAGTGTGTTAATTGGGAAAAGTAAAAGGAAAAAATACGACTCTAACTGAATTTGTATCGTTCGTCATTACGACGAGGTACGAATCAATAGACAAATGCCTGAAATTTGAAGTGAGGTGATTAAAAGTGATTGTATATGTTCTAAGATTGCAAAAGTGTGCTAATTGGGAAAAGTAAAAGGAAAAAAATAGGGTTTAAAAGAGGAATTGGGAGATTTGAGAATTGGGTTTGAAGAAAGTACGAAGAATAAATAAGACAACAGAGACAAATATATTGAGACAAAAAAAGATTACTTACCTTGAAGAAGAGGAAGAAAGACTGTTTGATTTATCCAAAACTTAGAGTATCTCTGCCACTACAGAGTCTTTATTTTTAGTCTCCTTTTCTCTTTTCCTTCCTTCCTTCCTTCCTTTCTTCCTTTCTTTCTTGAACTGTCTTCTCGTCTTCTTTATATAGTATTTTTTACAATTTATTTTCTGTGCATTATTTTAGAATTTAGTTTATAAGATCTATTTTTAAGAAAAGTAACATATATTTTTAATAAGAATTTATCAATGGTATGATATTAATGAATAGAAGTATAAAAATAAATTAATAATTGTATCTTTTAAAAAATATTTATAGCAATGACTGTTTTAAAATTTAATTTTTTTTATTGGTTTCAAAACATTGTAAAGAAAAAATAGTATAAATTATTTTACAATTAAAATATGATGAAAAATTAACAAGATCCTATAATATATATATATTATAGACACACAATAATAATAATAATAATATATAATATTGTTATGTATTTTTTTCACATATAACATTGTACACATATTTTGTACAAATATGATCGTAATAGTAATATCATATAAGAACGATCTATCTTTTTAAATAACCGTTAATCTTATGATATAATAAAATTTAGATATATATCATCTTCATTACCATAAATTCTAAACGTGATAACACACATAATTACATACATTATCAATCAAGATAATCAAGATAATCAAAATAATAATAATAATAATATATTATGATTGATTCAAAATCTAAGACTAAAAATATTGTTAATTATATATTATGACACTAGGCTAATTTGTCACACTCTATAATTACAAAAAAAGAAACACATAAACTATATGCTGCCAGATTTTAACTTATAACCCATCAAGAACAATATTTATAATTGAATCTCAACTCATATATTATGATGATATCTTAATAATTGTAATTTGAACTATTAATGAAGTTAATTTGTGTAATAGATTATTATACTTAAAGCACAACCACTATTAGTCAAATATGAGCCTAGGTTCAATTAATATGATAACTTGATAAGAGAGAGAGAGTTATTATGATAATTACATTGCTCAAGTTACTTGCTTATTAGGAATATGCTTTTCTCAAATATCATTTTAATAACTTCAACACCATTCAAAATGGATGAGAAGTCATCTTAAAGCAATAATTGTATATTAATTTCTTTTAGGTGAGTATTTTTTTATACTTTGACAAACAACCACACAACAAATTTATTATTTATTAAAAAAAATTAACTAATGAAAAAGCTGTCTAAAATTCTAACTAGGAATATTGTTAAAGAAATAAAAGATTATCATAATATATATATTCACTGTAAATCCATTGCAAAATTTGATAACAAATTGTTGAAACAATTTTGAAGACTAATTAACTATAATTTTTTTAAGTTAGGTTTTTGACCACTCTTATATTTCTTAAGTAAATTTGAAAAATATTTTTAAGTGGCATTAACTTAGTCATATTAGTAAGTGAAAAAGTTATAATCATACTATCTTTATATACTCCATAAGTAAATTCATTCAAAAAATTGTTCTAATTGATAAAAATCTTTTAGAATAATCACATCTTGATAAAGCTATTTTATTCTTTGGTTATTTGAAATGAAAAATTAAGCTAGAAAAATATTTTTCTAATATTTAAATAATTACTATTTATATTAAATAATTATTTTTTATTACATATAACAAGGAAACTTTAATTACTTAATTAAAAATTTAGCAAACAAAATTATTCATCACATTTACGCATGCATTTTTTTTTATGGAAATAATAGTTAGTTTAAATTATATTTTAAAACTAAATATAAAAATATTTTTATAGGTACAAATTTATACTATTAAATTTACAACGTGTTAAGTTTTCTTCGACATTAAAATTAATATTAATAATTTAATTTATTGAATTAGTATTTTATATATAATAATATTTTCATATTTAATTAATGAAAATTAATTATTAAAGATGTGAATTTATTAATTATTTAATTAGTAATATGTTAATAATTGATATATATATATATTAAAAAATAAATTATAAGTATAAAATTATGTAAATAATAAAGTATTAGTTTAAGAACTAGTATTCTTTTTACTAGTTAATATCATTTTCTAAAATCAATAATTTATTAAAACATGTTATTTAAATAATTATTTAATTGTAATTATATTACTAGGAAAGGATGGACGAGATTTGGGTGTGAAATGGAAGTTATTATTTAATTTAATTTGTATAATAAAAGTGTATAATGGAAACATGCAGTAAAAACATGCATAAATATAAAGATAATATATATATATATATATATATATATATATATATATATATATATATAAATATTAAATAAAAAAAAAAAATATATA
>Ga0209489_104298_pt1 | contig 26434 bp, 11 predicted proteins | sample SiratrowhiteBW_FD_187527 | JGI IMG/M metagenome (GOLD analysis project Ga0209489, IMG submission 187527) | Root nodule microbial communities of legume samples collected from California, USA - Siratro white BW (SPAdes) (version 2) | ecosystem: Host-associated > Plants > Roots > Nodule | place... | reverse complement strand
TATATATTAATTTAGTCTTATTCCTAGTAGATGTAGAATCTCCAATATATACGATTAGATCATCAACTAAGCTAGAATATCTCGTTTTCTTAATAAATTTTATGTTTAATACTATATATATCATCACTATACACGGGCAAAGAAACACAACCACAAGGAGCAACACATGTACTCACAAATAGTTATAATAACACATTAGGTATCCACATACATAATACATCACTATGTATATCATACCATTACATATCATTATACATCCTACAATTCATATCATTTCTCCTAATTATATAACTATCAAGTTCCTTATATATATATATATATATATATAACATATGTATATATAAATTATCATATATGATGTCGTTTGAGCAAAAATCATGTGAAGAGTAAGGGTTTTTTGCTTAAGTGATCAATTTGTTATCTAAGTGACTAGTTTTGTCATTTGAGTGAGAATCTCTCAAATTAAAGAGATTCTTCTTGCTCAGATTTTTGCTTGAGCAAAAGTCTTACCAAGATGAACAACTTTTTTAAACTCGAGTGAGAATACTTTAATTGTTGAAATTAAGATTACACAACAAACAAAAACTCAAAAAATAAACCCTACATCTGTCAATATAATCAAGATACATCAAATACGAATATACATTTGTTTTATAGTTCATATCATCAACATATTGATCCCAAATTCAATTGTTTAGAACAAACATTAAATAATTAATTCATTATTGATTTTCTTTTTCGAACTTCATAACCTAGAGAATCTTTATTTCCATTCTATATCACATACCATTTCATTTCAATCACTTTTTTGAACGACGAATAATAAAATTAATGGAAACATTTTACGAGTGCTCCAACCCTATTACAAACAATTATTCTACAAACCCTACTCTCAAAATTGTGCTTCCATTGATACTAATTACTAGATCAACGCTGAATACATGCATGCAATTATCCACTCACACATAATATCTCCATAGTCGACCTCCCAAGGTCACACTCCAAAGTCGAGCTCCCGAGGTCGGACTCCATAGCCGACCTCCCGAGGCCAATCTCTAGATTGTCGAGCTCAATAGTCAAACTCCCCGAGATCGATCTCCAGAGGGCAGAGCTCCATAGCTGATCTCCAGATGGCCTAACTCCATAGCTGAACACCCTAGACTGAGCTCCATAGCCGAACTCCCAAGGCCAATCAACAATAGGTCGAGCTTCATGGTCGTCCCCTGAATGCCAATCTCCATAAGGTTGAGCTTTGTGGTCAATCTCCTAATGGCCGAGCTCCATAACCAAACTCCCAAGGTCGAGCTCCATAGTCATTCCCTCAAGGCTGATCGCTTGAATGTCGAGTTCTGTGGTCGAGCTCTATAGGCTATCTCCAGAAGGCTGAGCTCCATGGTCATCCCCTCAAGGCCGATCTCCAGAAGGTCGAGCTCTATGGCTGAGGTCCTGAGGCCAAGCCACCCTGCCTTTTACTTTCCAAAAAACAATCTTAACCGAAGACCATGCTTCAATTGTGCCAAAACAAATATCTCTACTACATTAACTTTCCTTTTACAGAAAACAATCTTCCCATACAAGAGAACCTGATCAACTCATAGGTATGTCAAAGTGTTCACATCTTCCAATTCAGAGCACGTAGTGCATCTGCAACTACACTTTGGCCACAGATCCAAACTTCATAGATCTTCTTGTTTCCAACGTCTTTGTACTTGGGTATGCTCCTCTGCTACTAATAAAGTTAATCACCTTTCATCTTCCCTCTATACATAAACCCGCAGCTGCTTCTAGGAATTGGATCTGAATAACAATGTTTACCTGCACACACAACCAAACATACACCTACACCTACACTACCTATATCACAAACTACCTAATTAAAGACACACCATAATATGTGACCACCATTATTGGACCTTACATTATTAAGAACATATCTGCCTCCTTCCAGCACAATCACTTATAATTTATTTTAAATTTGCCAGACACACAATAGGATAGAAATACTAGTCCAAGAATGAACAATACACCCTTGACCCTCTAAACTTGACCCAAGACCAAGATTTAAGTTGTGCCAATGTGAATATTTCGACATCATCCACTACCCTATTATTGAACACGGTTTTATTCCTATGTTTCCAAATCTCTCACACTATGGCCACCCACATTCCCTTGAACATTGTATTTATTTTCTTATTAACATTAAACAACTAGAAGTTCTGGAAATGATTCACAACCATAAGATGTCTAATGGATGAAATTCCTAACTATCTATCTCAGTTGTCCCACACTTTTTTGTGCAACTTCACAATTAATGAAAACATGCTGGGTTGTTTCCTTTACCTTCCTACTCAGTGGGCAAAGATTACTAAGTACACTAATCCCTTTTAACTCCTCTTCCCACACGAACATCTCTCTTCTTCATAACAATCACCGCCTATGTTCATCCTCATTATCATTATTGACCCATTCTCCCATCTCACTAACAACACTCTCTATGTTTAGTGGTATTGAATACAACCTATGGAACTTTCCTTTAAGCGGAGTATCACTAACCCACCTATCATCCCAAAAGCTTATTTGATTCCCATTTCCCAATCTCCACCTGATTCTACTCTCAAACTAATTAGACTGGTTACCCGCGTCATAAATTCTACACAAATCCCGCCACCAACTAGAAATCTTTTTGTCTATCATAGTCTCTCCCATATCCCTCTAGGTATTATACCTAGACCTACAACGTCCCTTGACACTCCCCCTTCCTCCAACCCAAGTTTCCATTTCCATTTAGCAACTAAAGCTTGTTAAATATGTCTACATATTTGATTCCCAACCCTCCCACTTCAACAGGGGAACAGACCTTAGGCCAAGCCACCCATGCAATTTTCCTACCTTCATGGCCCCATCCCAAGAGGAACTTAGCCTGTGTTATTCTAATTATATTGCATACAGTGATAGGTGCTTTAAAGAAAGATAGACAAAACATAGGCAGTGCATCAATCACAAACTTAATCAAACATACCCTACCTGCTATAGACACAACCTTACCCTTTTATGTGGATAATCTAGATTTAATCTTATCAATAACTGGTATCCAGAATGCCACCTTCCTAGGATTCCCACCTATTCTCACTCCTAAATATTTAAATGGAAATTCTATTTGGCCACAATTTAGGAGAAAATTGATGTATCTACATCAGTTACCCCTATAGTGTCCACATGACTCTTATGATAGTTAACTTCAAGGCTAGAAATAACTTCAAAGCTACGCAAAATCACTTTAATCGCTAAGATGCTTTGGAGTTTAGGTTGGCAGAAAAATAGGGTATCATCTGTAAATTGCAATAATTTTACATCAACATCTTTATAACCCACTTTCACCCCTTTTAGCACGCTTATTCTAGATGCATTTCCTACCAGACCAGCCAAACCCTTCGCCACTATGAGAAATAGGAAAGGAGCTAGGGGATCACCTTGTCTGAGTCCTCTTCTCAGTTTAAACTCCTCAGTAGGGCTACCATTGACCAATACTGAAATTGTAGCTAACTCAGACACATTTTAATCCAGTTTATCCACATATTATGAAAACCTAACCTACTACCATCATGTACACCAGAAAAATCCCAATCCATTGAATCATATGCTTTTCATAGTCTCCTTTCACAATAACACATCCCTCTTCTCTTTCCTAAGGAAATTACATTTTCATTAGCTATTAGAACACTATCCAACATTCCTCTCTCACTAAAGAACGTTGATTGGTGCTCATCAATTACATTTGACAAGACCCCTTAAGCCTATTAGCTAGTACCATCGCGATCACTTTATATACACACCCTACCAATAAAATAGGTCTATAGTCATTTAAGATGGATGAGTTCTCTCTCTTAGGAACCAATGTGATAAAGACGCATTACACCACCATGGGATGTATCCCATTTCATAAAAACTATCTATAGCTTTAATCATTTTCGCTCCTATAATATCCTAGTCTTTCTTAATAAAGTGGAAATCATAGCTTTAAATTATGTTTAAAATTAATTTAAATTATTATATATGATTAAATAATATTGTACTCGATATTACATAGTGCAAAGGCATGAATAATAACGATTGTTCGGACAATTTTTTAATATTGATCAACTACTGAGAAAATTGGTTTTAGAAGTAGATAACATATGTGTGAAGTGTTATACATAGGTAATATTAGAGACTATCCATTGTTAATTTATCCAATGATGATCTCAATGTTGTGAATACCATAAAATTTCTAAGAGTTGGTAATTTACCTAAACATGAATAAGTATAGATGCGGGTGCGAGAAGAATGTGGCCGAAATACTCAAACATTACATTTCATACGGAGCAAACATTATCTAAAATTTACCTATGCTAACACTATATCATTTTTTTTTTATTGTTGAAAATCTATCGTAATATGGATTTACTCATAAATTCTTTGTATTTTTATGATTTTTATAATCGATAAATGTGTTTTTTTAGTGGTTATTTTTCAAATCTTTGTTTCTTTATCAAATACTTAGTCCAAACATTCATGCATCTCTTTCTCTTAAAAACAAGTGGTTTAAGTCAAACCGTGAGAGTAAAATTTATAATAATTTATTCCATAAAACTTTTAGAGGTTTAACTTATTCTAGCTTTTCGAAAGAAAAGCACTTTTAATTATTTGAAAGTAAATTAGTTTTCTAATGCTTCTCTTTTACTAGTGAAAAAATTCAATATTAATTGATTTTGATTCATTTTTAATTTTTTTTGCAGGATTATCAACTTTGTTCAATTTGACAAATCTTGATCTAAGCTATAATAATATTTATAATTTTGTATCCTATCAAGGTATTTAAAAAATGAAACTATTGTTTAGGAAGAAATATAGTATATATTAAATTTGTTGCTCTGTTCCATTTAGCTTAATAAAAGTTTATTTTACATTTTTTTAATTTAAATTACATATATTTCAGGTTCAAAAAGTCTAAATAAATTGGATGTCCTTGTTTTGGATGGAAATATGATAGATGGAAACAAGCTAAGGGAATCATTACAAGCTTTATCAACATCAGTTAGGAAGCTTTCTATGTCTTACAATAATTTCAAAGGAACAATCCTAGCTGAAGGTAGTAATATTTTTTATTTTCACAAGGTGAATTAATTTCGTAATTGTTACAATAAGATTCATGTTAATTTCTTTTACTGTACAGATTTTCATGATTTAAATAACTTGGAATATTTGAGATTGGATACAAATAGTAACATGGAGAATAGATTTTTCGAAAGTGTTGGGAATTTGACGTCGCTAAGAGTTCTGTCTCTTTCATATTGTCAGATAAATGACACCCTTCCTGCGGCAGGTAATTATGTTATTATTTAACATTATTCATAACAAATTTTTTATACAATTTTTTCTTAATTCTATTAAAGTCTTTATTTTTTCTTGTTATAATCCTTGTAAGATGATTTCTTTTTTTTTTAATATTTCATTTAGACTGGTCTAAGCTGAAGAAGATGGAAGAGTTAAATCTAATGCAAAATGGATTTGAGGGATTTCTTCCAGATTCTTTCATTAACATGACATCTCTTCGTAAATTGAAACTTTCTCAAAATCACTTCATCGGACAATTTGATTCTAACATTGCAACCTTCACATCACTTGAATATTTTGATTTTTCGGAAAACCAATTTGAAGTTCCTATCTCTTTCTCACCATTTGCCAATCATTCAGACCTTAAGCACATATATGGTGACGGCAACAAAGTGATATTGGACTTGCAAAATTTGCAAACTTGGATTCCAAAATTTCAATTACAAGTGCTTAGTTTGTCTTCAACGACTCAGAATGATTATCTTCCGCTCCCAAAATTTCTCCTTTATCAAAATGATTTAACTCTTCTACATTTCAGTAGTTTGAAGTTGAAAGGAAGGTTTCCTCATTAGTTTGTCTTCAACGACTCAGAATGATTATCTTCCGCTCCCAAAATTTCTCCTTTATCAAAATGATTTAACTCTTCTACATTTCAGTAGTTTGAAGTTGAAAGGAAGGTTTCCTCATTGGTTGTTAGAAAACAACACACAATTGTTTGAAGTTGATTTTAGAAATTGCTCTTTGAGTGGTATTATACAACTACCATTGCATCCCATACCTGAGTTAGAGAGTATCGATGTGTCTGACAATTCTATAATTGGTGAAATCCCAAGCAAGAATATCAGTTCTATTTATCCAAATTTGAAATATCTAAACATGTCTAGAAATCACATCCAAGGTTCAATTTCATGTGAGTTAGGTCGAATGAAGTTATTGCATGAGTTGGATCTTTCAAGCAACCAATTGTCTGGAGAAATATCAGATAACATATTTGAAGTTGGACACCAACTCTATTTGTTGAAACTTTCAAATAATAAGCTCGAGGGACCCATTTTTACAATACCCACTAATTTAGAGTTTTTATCATTGAACGATAATAACTTTAGTGGTAGACTTCCGAGCAATATTTTTAACACGTCCATCACATCATTGGATGTAAGCAATAATCATTTGGTTGGAAAAATTCCAAGCCTTATGAAAAATTTGTCAGAATTATCGGAACTTCGTATGTCCAATAACAACTTTGAAGGATTCATTCCATTAGAATTGGCACAATCTGCATATCTAATTTATTTAGATCTCTCCCAAAATAAGTTGACTGGTCTTGTACCATCATTTTCAAATTCTTTTATAAAATTTATCCATTTAAGAAATAATCATTTATCAGGATTGTCCAAGAAAATGTTCAATGGTTCTCTTTTAGTGTTGCTAGATCTCAGCTACAACGAAATATCTGATGGCATTCAAAATATGATACAAGACCTGATTTGTTCAAAGTTGAATTTTCTGCTTTTAAAAGGTAATCACATTACTGGGAATATACCTAAACAGTTATGCCAGTTGATAGATTTAACCATGCTAGATCTTTCAGACAATAAGTTTTCAGGAGAAATTCCCCATTGCTTGGGGACAATGCCCTTTGATATTAAGAACCTTGATCCATCATTAAAAGCATACGACGGCTTATCTCTTGAAAGAAATGGAACTTTATTAATCAAAGAGAAAGCAAGTTTCACTTCAAAGAAAAGAATTGATACTTATACGGGAAGCATCCTAACTTATATGTCTGGAATTGACTTATCCCATAATAAATTGAAGGGGAATATCCCATATGAGCTCGGAAACTTGACAAGAATTCGAGCATTGAACTTGTCTCATAATGATTTAACTGAACAAATTCCAGATTCGTTCTCGAATTTGGTACAAACTGAGAGTTTAGATCTTTCTTTTAATCAGTTGAGTGGTCAAATTCCTCATAAACTCAATATCTTAACCTCACTTGAAGTATTTAGTGTGGCAAACAACAATTTATCAGGGTCACTACCTGAATGGACTAATCAATTTGCCACATTTGATGAGAGTAGTTACAAGGGTAACCCATTTCTTTGTGGACCTCCATTACAAAGTTGCCATCCAGCTCCTACAATTGTTTCAAATAATCCACACACTGACGGAGACAATGATATGTTGGTGGATATGTATGTTTTTTGTGTTAGCTTTGTTGTGTCATACACATTAGCATTGTTAGCGACTGGAGCAACTTTATACATCAATCCCTATTGGAGACAAGCATGGTTTTACTATATGGAATTGCTCACTCTAAATTGTTATTATTTTATTATAGACAATTTTTGTACATTTTATAATATTAGAAATATGTAACATGTACCTTGTATCCCTAGAATTTCCCTTTTCTTGTTTCCTTTTAAGAGTGAATGAATAAAAAGAAAATTATGGACAATTTTTTGTGCATTTTGTAATATTATAAATATATAAGATGTAACTTATATTCCTTCTTAGGATTTACCTTTTCTTGTTTCCTTTTAAGAGTGATTCAATAAAAAAAATTTATGCATGTGTGGCTTAATATAAAAATATGAAATCTAAATTTCTATATTCAGTAAATTGTTGTGCAGGAATTAATGTTTCTTCGAATCTTGTAAGTTGTTTATTATATTATCATGACAAAGAATCAATATAAGATGATTTTTTTTATATCACATCAATTAATATTAAGGTTTAATATATTTTTAATACTTATAAAACAGGTCACTTTGGTAAAAAGTGAAAAAAATTGTGAGGAAATTTTTAGTCTATATGAAATCTTGATATTTTGTTTTAGTTTCTAAAGCCTTGTTTTTAGTATCTATGTTTTAGAATCTGAAACGAAAAATTTGTGATTAAATAAAAATTAAAAGTGATTCAAATTTTTATTTAATAGTAAGAACTCTTGCTATGGAAACTAAGTTTTAGTAAAATGTAGTAGAAACTAAAACAATTCCGCTATTTAAAGGAACACTTGAATCCCTTAATAATAATTTAAATCATTTTATGATTTATTCTCGACTTCCTCCTTATATGATTTTGTGTTTCACACACATTAGTTTTTATCCATCACCCATTTGTATGCTTTATCCATTGTTAATCGAAAACACATTAGTACTTTTACTCTATGATTTAAGAGAAGTATTACTACTCTATGAACATAAACTATAGATCGTTTTATAATTTTTCCTTATGGATAATTTTATTTCCGACGAATATTGAATTTATTTATAAGAAATTAAATCAATTTTGTTAAGTTCAAATGCGTTGTCAATAAATAAATATTAATACAACTAAGAAATAATCATTTATATAATTTTTAAGAAAATACATACTATAGCTGTGAAAACATGACATGAGTTAAGCCAAAACTTTTTCATCATTTTGGTTTCTAAAGTTTCTTTTTTTATTTTACACAAATGTGTCTCATCAAGTTAGTGTTTCGATGTTTCTCTTTTTTCTAATATATATAAAAACAGTTGTTAAATACTAATCATAATTTATAATAATAAAGGAAATTATTTTATTATTTTTAATTGGTGTATATGTTTCTTTTTTGAAATTATTTTTAACTGTGACTTTGTTTTGAACAAAAGGATTTATTATTTGCATAAATACATTCAATATCTAATTGTCAGAATCTTCCATCTTTATCTAAACAAATCTTTTTTATTTTATTTTTTAATAAAAAGAAAAGGTAAATAAAAATTATGTATTACTCCAACATTTCAACACTTCATATATGTTGATAAAAAGTGTTTTATAAAAATAATCAATTACTAAAATAAAAATTAACATTAAATTATAATTTATTTAAATAATTATAATTTAAATTAACATTAAATTATAATTTATTTAAAATTAATATATAAATTTAAATTTCTATCTTAAATCCATCAGTTCTTGAATTCCAACAAGTGAGTTCCCATCGTTAAAATGTCAAAAATAAAGAGTCCCATAAAATTTTATAACTATGTAATTAATATTGAACCTCGTGAAACAAGGTTTAATGACATTATTCACCTATTCTGACGAGGGAGGCAAGATTCCTCGTAATAACAACGTCTCGTGGCATGGCTCGTGTGCCAATTTGTCGTAATATGGTACTAACAATGAAACCCCACAATGAGAAAGAATAAAAAAATTGAAAAGGTCAAATGGAAAGCCTCATCTACAAGTGATCAATACAAGAGAAGGATTTTATATAAATATTTATTTTATATAATGAAACATCATAATAAAATTTTTAATATATAAATTATATTGTAATTGAAATTATGATAAATAAATATTCTTAAATATATAGGTTATATTTTTTTAATTTAATAATTTATATTGATGCAAAATTTACTTTTAATTAGAACATAACTTGAGATATAGCTATCTCGGATTCAACTTGGTGACGGTTTGGATGAACTCAAGTAATCCTTTTTTTTTTTGGTTATCCTTCGTCTTTGTATGTTTAATTAACTATTAATATTTATTGTAAATAACCAAAATAGGTAATCAATAACAATTGTTGACGTATGATTTTATTATGATTAAAATTAATGATAAATATAGATTTTTAAGGTAGATGAGTTAAATTTTAGATTTATAGTTTATAATATTATGCAAATTTATTTTATTAATTGTAACATAATTATTATGCAGTGGTAGAGTTGGCAGGTAATTCCTGAGTCATGGTAGACGCGTGAAAGAAGAAAGAAAACAGTTGGTCAATGGTCTAACTTTTATAGTAGAATTAAACACATATTAAACGCATTGGTAAGTGAAGGAGTTGGTGGTATTTAAAGTTACCGACAAAACTTGGGGGTATTTAAAGTTCCATTGACTCTGACCTTTCCGTTGACGTTGACGTCAAGTCATCTTTAAATTTTACTTCTATTTTAGTAAAAATATAACATAAATATTTATTTATATTATTAAAATTGATATTAAATAAACATTTTAATGTAATAATTACATTTTATAGTAGATAAAATATTTTTAAATAAGTAAACTTTTTAGATTTATTATAAATATTTTATGTTGATGTAATTTTAAAAATTATATGGAAATTTAATTTAAAAATAAAATTAAATACAATAAATTGAAAAATATAAATTTAAAAGATATTAAAATAAATCTCGTGGAATAAAAACTCTTCAATAGCTATTCTAATTCATAAAAATATGAATGAATTTTCATTAGTGTTTTTAAGCCTTGTGTTTTGTATATATATATATATATAGAGAGAGAGAGAGAGAAGTGAGTCAAACCACTTTCATGCTCTTAAAAATTAGGGTTACATTAGTGAGTAAATGGTTCACATAATGTTTCTTAAAACTGCTCTCTAATGGAGTTCATAAAAAGAGAGTTAAGCAACCTTAAATGACATTCATTACTGAATATGTTGATAGAAAAATAATGTCTCTTATGCATACATTGTGTGTAATTATGATAGGAATAGAAAAAAAATAATATACGTAGAAAAGTGATAAAGAATTTTTTTTATTAGAAATAAAATATTATTGATAAAAAGATGTAAAAATATTAACACTTTTAAAAAACAGTTGCATTAAATATATTTTAGTATACTTTAAATGTTAAATAGTTCTTATAAAATTATTTTTTATGTAAATAAAAATATTGCAGTGATAAAAGCTTAAACTTTTCTTGAGTTACATTTCGTTTTCCAATTAGCATAAAGACCTTTTTATATTATTTAGATTTCACTCCTTGTCAAATAGGCACAAAAAGAAAGTGGAAAGGTCTCCGTGTCTCCTTATTTCTGCATGTCAGTCGAAATATTTAATATATGTATCTTCTAAAACTCCACAACATATATAATCTATTATCAAGTGAATCCAACAAAAAAATTATAAAAAAATACATGATATTTAGAAATTTGTTTTATATACATTTAAAACTTATATAAATATAAAAATTTGGCTAACGAAATTTAAAATAAACGCTTTGTGCTTGTACATATATATACATTTTTTATATTTCTTTTAAAGGTTTTGCCTGTATTTATATATGTTTATATAAATTATAGTTACACTACCAGAAAAAAGACATTTAATCACGGTTGCGAAATCGTGATGTATGTAATCGCGATAAAAAGTACTGAAGATATCAACGCGGTTGAACAACTATGATGAAAAGTATAACATACCACCGCAGTTCTATAGAAACCGTGTTAAAAAATGACTCAGTGCAAAAATTGGCACATACCAACGCAGTTGTAGAAGGAACCGCAATGTATGGCACATACAATTGCGGTTGTTTATTAACAATATAGTAAGAAAAGTAAGGAGTTAGTGAAAAAAAGATTTATATATATAAGGTATAAATAAAATAAAATAATAATATTTAAAATCAGATGTTACCCCACATGTAGAAAAAAAGCATTTATCATTGATTCTGAGAGACTTTAATCGTTGGGTCCCGAATCGATGTTGACCCAGGAGACGTTGAAAATGACATCGGTTAAACAACCGACATCGTGTAATCCACCACCACGTCAGTTTGGACCAAGAAACCGACGTGGTGCTTTGCTGAAATCCACAACACTACGTTGGTTGTTTGGCCAAAACCGACGTGGTGGACAACACACCACATCGGTTTTAGCCAAACAACCGACATGGTGGACAACACCACGTCGGTTTTGGCCAAACAACCGATGTGGTGTTTTCATTTTTTTAAAAAAGAATTATAAATTGATAAATCTCTGATCGATACAAGAAAACACTACAAAAAATTTTAGAATTTTTTAGCAAGTATAGATATATGAAATCAAAGGCTACAATCTAAAAAAATGGATAAAAAATAAGAAAAATATAAAAAAGAAACCCTAAACGATGGAATTTTAGAATTTCCAGAGGCCTAACTACCTTCGACCGTTGGCCAAGAGCTTCGTTACCCCATTTTGAACAACTTTCATTTTTGGAGCGTCTCAATCAAAAGTTATGGTCGTTTGATGTTTTTTCGCCCTAAATCTTTGAAACCCTAAATCTATGGTAAATCTATACAATGTAAGAACTCTACCATCAAATATATACTAAATCAAGATGTTGATAAAAAATTTGGGGCAAAAATTTATTTTAATGAATTTTATGAAATTGCTAACCTCTTGCTAAGGGTGTCGAACCAAGCATCCAACCGAGACTGTCAACAAGCTTGTGCACACCAAACGAATGTGAAAGAAGCCCAAATAAACATTACCAAAATCACAAAACACAAACAAAAAGTCAATAAAATGCCACAATCAGTGAAAGCAAACGAACATGGAGGAGAAAGGAACAACTAAAAACTTGAAACCAAGGATACCTCGAACGAAGCTTAAAACGAAAATGGCACCGTTTAACCGAAGCACTCAACGTAAATGAAGGACCAAGAGTGAAATAGAACTGAATGGAGAACCTAAGGAACTCGAAAAAGAGCACAAAGATGCCAAAACAGTGAACCGAGAACGCACAAGCAGTGGAGGGAGAAGAAAAGTGAAAGTGAAAATGCGTGGGGTGGGTTAAAACAAACATAATCACGTCGGTTAGGAGCTTATAACCGACGTTGTGTTGAATCCTAATTTTCCAAAATTCACCCCCAGTTCACCTCCACAATGTCACTGCACACATGACGTCGGTTATTGGGACAAAACCAACGTCATTTTCCTCCACATAACGTCGGTTGGCCTCTCCCAACCGACGTTAGCCACTCACCGCAAAAAAGAAAGTTAAAATTAAAAATTTTTCTTTTTACAGTGTTTTCGAGGACGGTTGTAAGTGGTAACCGACGTCATCTATTTATAACAACGTCGGCTTATTACAAACCGATGTCATAATGTTCATTTATTTGCAAAAATGTCACCGCATTTTTAGCAACGTCAATTTTTGATTTAACTGACATTATATTGACGACGTAGAAGCCCTTTTTTTTTCTACTAGTACCCTTATAGTCCTAGTTCAAGAGTATCATATTTTTGAACCAAGTTAGATTGCCCGTTATTTTAGGTTTTTGGAAGTAGTTTGAGAGTCTTTACTCTATAGAGGTAAGGGAAGCTAGTTGCATGTTTTTTTTTTAAAATATTTATCTATTTTGAAATAGAAATTTATCTAACATGATGATATTTGGTGAGGGAAACTAGTTTGATTATTTTTAATAAATTTGGTAATTATTTGTTTTATTAAATACGAATTTGAATTGAATAGAATGTTTATGGATGGTATGATGTAGTATCAATGTTTGTGAATGATATGGAATGGTGATCGAGACATAGTATCTTTAGGAAATGATATATTCATGTTGAGATTGTTATGATGTGTATTGTTTGGAGATTTGATGTAAGGAGATATGCTGACTCTACTACTACATTGGATTCACATAGATGAAGGTGGCAGGTGATGAGAGTTGAAGGAGGTTTATATGACTATGTCTGAGGTTTGAAATATGAGTTGATCGGAATAGGACATATGGATTAACCCCTGTGCATATGGAAACTGTATCTTTAAAATAAAAACTGATCGGAACATATTATATCCGAAGTTTAAAATAGGAACTGATTGGAACAGACAATATATACAAACTGTATCTGAGGTATCAAAACAAATGGATAGTACAAGACAACTGCACACCTCTAAGTCTAACTCAATGCATTAATCTTTCCTAAGTAGAAAGTCTAGTGTGTTTGTATGTGAGTCGGTATATTTATAATGTTAGTTATTGTAAAAATGCGATAATGACAATATGATGTATGAGATAAATTATGAAAGTATTTCTTTTTAAACTTTCTAGTTTACCCTTAGTTGTGTGATGTTTGTTTTGTTATTACACATGAGGATAGTATTTACCAGGTGGTATGAACTGATGAAGAAACTTTCTTTTATTTTATATAAGAAAATATTATAATAAATATTTATTTTATACAAGGAAACATTATAATAAATATTTTGATATATAAATTATATTGTAATTGAAATTATGATAAATAAATATTATTAAATATGTGGATTATATTTTGGATTTAATAATTTATATTGATGTAAATTTATTTATTTAGAACATATTTCTTGAGATATATCTATCTCGGATTCAACCACCTGATGATGGTTGTGGCCTTTGGATGAAGTCAAATAATCGGTTTTTGGTTTATCCTTGGTCTTTGTATATTTAATTAACTCTTAATATTTGTTTTAAATGACTAAAATAGGTAATCAATAAATATTTTTAACAAATATTTTTTATTATGATTAAAATTAATAATAAATATATAATTTTTAAATTTAAAATAAATACTATATTAGTGATGTAAATTTATTTTTAATTATAGCGTAATTGTAGCGTTACGTCTATTTCGGATTCCACTTTACAGAGGTTTCGGTCTATTAACCGACTGCAAGTCATACCTTTTATTTTTTGTTAGTCTTTATATGTTTTGCTTTTAATAATTTATTAATATATAAATATTTTATAATAAAAAAATAGTAAATAAATATGTCATGTATAAAACATATTTCAGTTAAAATTTCTAAAAGATAATTAAATTAAATATGTAAATCATATTTATTTTAAGGTTATAAATAATTTATATAATGTAAATTTATTTTTAATTATTACATAACTATTAAGGACGGTCTATTTTGGATTCTGATTGGTGGCCGACTCTGATCTTTGGCTTGACGTGAAGTCGTCTTCTTTAAATATTACTTCTATTTTAGTAAACATATAGCATAATATTTATTTATATTATTAAAATTTATATTAAATAAATATTTTAATGTAAATATTATATTAATAATTAAATTTTATTTTAAATAAAATATTTTTGGACATGTAAGTTTTTTTTTTTTAGATTTATGATGAATATTTTATGTTGATATAATTTTAAAAATTATATGGAAATTTAATTTAAAAATAATTTTAAACAGAATAAATTGAAAAATATAAATTTCAAATAAATCTGATGGAATAAAAATTCTTTAAAAAAATTTCGTTCGAATAGCTATTCTAATTCATACAAAAAAAAAATGAATATATTTTCATTAGATTTTTTAAGCCCGTTTATTTCATAGATTTGGTTAAACCACTTTCATGCTCCTAAAAATTAATAAGCAACTTATGAAAACGTATTCATGTACTTTCTAGTTCAAAATTTAAAGTTAACATCTCAGAACATTTTTTATTTTTATAAAATAATTTTTTCATTGATGAGAAATTAGTTTTAAATAAATTTAAAATTTCTCAAAAAAAAATACCTCGTATCTTTTAATTAGAAGGAAGAGTTAAAAAAAAAAAATACTAAATTGCTCCATTTATTAGTTCTCGGATTTCAAGTTTAAAGTAAAGTTTAATTAAAAAACTTAACATATTTGAATGAATATTTTAAAGAAAATAAAATAATTTTTTTCCATAAACTAACAGTAGTTTATGTATAGATTAATTTGTATGTTTTAGTATAACTATCCTAAATTATGTTTTTAATTATTGTAGAAGCTAATTTTAAGTTAGGCTGGCAGTGTTACATTACTAAGTAAATGGTTCATATATCATATTTCTTAAAAGTAGTGTAATGGAGCTCATAAAAAAATAGGGTGAAGCAATCCTAAATGGTATTCATTAGTGAATATGTTGATACAAAATTAATGTCTCTTATCAATATATTTGAAGTCAATATGGTAGAGAAAAAATGAAGTGAAAAAAATATCAAATTTTCAATGCTTTTTTTGAAAAGGAAAATAAAAAAAAGAGTAAATTTGTGAACAACAAATACTAAACCTTTTTTGTCCTAACTTGGAAAAAAAAAAAACATATTTTGATAATCATATTTGTTTCCATACAATTATATGATAACTTCGTCTTAATAATAAAATAATTACTTAGACAAGTTATCAAGAAGAATGATTTAATTAGAAATACAAAATATAACAGTTAATTAAAGGAAGAATTGTTAATTAATTTTCATAAAAATGAATGTTTTTATGTAAATAAAAATATTGTGGCGATAAAGAAGCATAAACTTTTCTTGAGTTATAAAATAATTTGTAAAGACTTTTGTGATCTAAGGATGAATAGCAATCATGACATGTAGATGGAAGTAATTTATGTTGGGTCCTACATAATAATTAATAAATTGGATGGTTGATACGTATGAAGAGAGCAAACTGGGGGAATTAAGCGCGTGATAAAGTATGTAGAGTTGGTGGTTTGGTATTTAAAGGAGGGAAAGGAAATGGTTGATGATATGAAGAGGAAGATGAAGAGTGTCACACTATTTTTCCTCATTTTCCTTTTATTCGAAGCCCTCTGCTCTGAAGCATGTTGGAAGGAAGAGAGACAAGCACTTCTCGCCCTAGATTCCCGTTTCGACTCTCCTTTCTATTGGAATGTCGACACAGATTGCTGTGAATGGGAAGGAGTCTACTGCAACTCCTCCACAGGGAGAGTGACCCAACTCCAACTCGATCGGTGGAATTCAATCCAACCATATATTGATTACTCGGATTTTTCTGTCTTCAAAGATTTGAAGAACCTCAGTCTTTGGCATGTTAATATAGTTGGTTGTGTGGGGGATGAAGGTATAAATCAGTAAAAGTTAATTGGATTTTACTTACTCAAAAGTACGAATGTGGATGTTATGTTGTACCTTCATATACTCACTATTTTACATACTTTGCAGCCTTGCCAAATCTGGAGGTCCTTGACATGACTGGGAACAAGCTGGATTCTGCTGCCAGCATTCTATCTTGTTTGGATGGCCTTCCGTCTCTTAAGTCCCTATCTTTATCAGATAACTGGTTATTTTCATCCCGGGGTGAGACTAGCTATTTCTCTTTCTTATTCTAACAAATCACAATAATCATATTTCTCATTTTTTATCTCTATCTTCTAATTTTTTTTATAATCTTTTACATTTGTTGGCTTCTTTCACAATTTATGGTTTTATTGAATACCTGTACATATGTAAGTTTTGGAAACTGTATCATCAAAGCTGTCTAATCTGGAGGTCCTTGACATAGGTCATAACTATTTAACGAATGACATCTTGCCAACCCTCGAGGGATTCACATCTTTAAAGGAACTGTATTTGTCTGGCAATGTATTGGACTCGGATCTTCACATGAAAGGTATAGGATGTAACTTTTCCATTTTATTAATAAAGCTGAGGTGTGGGTTTTTAGTTCTTAATGGATGGAGGATATATTCCTCGCAGCTTTATGCTCAACATTGAGGAATCTTGAGGTCCTTGACATAGGTTTTAACGATTTAACCAATGACATTTTGCCATCCCTCGAGGGATTCACATCTTTAAAGGAGCTGTATTTGTATGAAACTGGATTGGATTCGGATCTTCACATGGAAGGTATAGGATGTAATTTTTGCGTTTCATTGATAATAAAGCTGAACAGTGGGTGTTTAGTTCTTAATGAATGGAGGATATGTTCCTTGCAGCTTTATGCTCAACGTTGAGGAATCTTGAGGTCCTTGACTTGTCCTACAACAACTTTTATGACGGTGATATTGGTTCTGCTCTTAGTGGACTCTCATCCCTCAAGTCCTTGTATTTAGAATACAGTGGATTGAGTTGGAGATCAATTTTAAGTATACATTTCCACATCAGAAATCTTCATCGTTTGTTTTTTATTAGAAAATATATCTAACACTCTCTATAATCGGAATATGTATTGTTAGATATTTCAAAATTGAGTTCTTTGGAGACCCTTGACTTAAGTTACACCGGGTTGAATGAGTTTGAAGGTATCTTGAGGCCTATAAAAGGTTAGTTGTTGTCGTTGATATTGGATAAGTAGATATGACTCCATTCCGATATCCATATACTCATAAGTTCACATGCTTTTCAATTTTGTTTTCGTCAGAGAATGATGAATTTAAATGGCCAATCAATTTACAAGAGCTAGTACTGAGTTTCAACGGACTGGACAACCAAATTCTTTCATCTCTCAGTGATCTTCCGCATCTTCAATCCCTTGATTTAAGCTACAATCAACTACAAGGAGCAATAGATATAAGTGGTCAGTATTTTTTATAAATTAATATTTTCGGACATTAATAGTTTCAATGATTGCTGAAATTTTATCTTATAGTTTATATATATACTTAAAAGTTACCCATATCACTTTAATAATTTTTAGTGCCTATATATTATTTTTAATCTTTAAACATTATTACATATATAATACAAGATTAAAAGGGATTAAAAATAATATATATACGGGATAAAAGAAAATTATTTTTTAGTGTAAATAAAATTTTGTTTAATTATAGGTCGAAAAAGAATAATTTTATCTACAATTAATAAAAGTTATAGAAATAATTATATAATTAGGAGTAAATATATGAAATTTTTATATAGTGCAAATAGAGATTTATCAAATTATCTACTAATTGTTTAATTAAATTAAATTTTAAATTTTTTAACCTTTAAAAAATAATAACAAACAACTATTTCTCCTAAAATAAATTTAATTAATATCACTTGTTTATTCTTTTTTTCATCTCATAATTAATTAATATATCAATGTACCAAATAATTGTGTGAAAAACATAAATCCGATGTATCTTTTAACTTTACTAGTTGAATAAACAAAAATATGTGCATAACTTCTATACAATCATCACATTCCTTTTGACAAGTTAAATATATATATATATATATATATATATATATATATATATATATATATATATATAAAATAAAATCTAAAATATTAGTCCAACAAAGTCCGCTTTAACTTTCTTAATTTCCTATTATTACATACAAAGTCACCTTCTTTTATACTAAACTAAGTATGGTCATAACAGTTTATATCTAGAGTGAATTAATATAATAATAATTTATATACTAAACTAAGCCTGGTCATAACAGTTTATATCTAGAGTGAATTAATATAATAATAATTTATATCAATACAAACATGCTTCATATTCATATAAATAAATTGTTTTCTCATAAATAACATTCTAATTTCATAATAATAATCACACACAATTTTATACCACAGAATTGACAAAGAAAAATCACATCAATTTAAGATGAAAAAAATCTTTAATTACATCTCAATTATTTAAAAGAGCATTCACCACACAACACCTTCTAGAAAACTTATATTAAACATGTCTCATCCAAAATTAACATCCGATCATTAGAACCATCACAATTGATCTTAAGATCTTATGTCACGATGATTACTTAAATCTATTATAAAAAATAATTCTTAGTAATTGAGTTTGTCCCCAACTCAACTTCACAAAATTGACTTGTAATATCAATCGTACATATATATTATAATTTGGTATTATTTATACTTGATGTGAAATCTCTAAGATATCATTCACATTGAGAAATGAACATCTTGACCGTGAGGTTGTATATTTGTAGATAGCTCAATAGAAAACCGATTTCAATAGCACAATAACCCAAACAAATCTCACTAAGATAGACATTTTAATATGACTATGATACCATCTTAGTAAGCTTATACCTAACTCAATCCTCTAAAATTGACTTGTAAGTTAAGGTTTGCCCCCCACTCAAATTATAATTAATTTTATTCTTAGTCAATGTGGAATCTCCAAGATATATTATTAGATCATCAATGAAGGTAGAATATCCCATTTTTTTTTAATAAGTTTCATGTTTAATGCTAGCTAATATCATTTGAGGTACCATCACCACACACACCTATAGAAGAGAAACACAAACACAAAGAGCAACACATCGATAAAAAGTGATAATAACACACTAGGTATCCACACACAAATTACATCACTATGTATATCACACCATTGCATATCATTATATATCTAACCATATATTCAACGAACAATCTTAAAAAATACAATTAATATCATTTCTCATAATTATATAACTACCAAATTCCTGATATATATATATACATACATATATATATATATATATATATATATATATATATATATATATATATATATATATATATATATATGTAAATACCATATATAATGTCACTTGAGAAAAAATCATGTCGAGAACAAGGATTTGATTCACTTTGAATTTTTCTTAACTGACCAATATGCTGCTTAAGCGATTAGTTCGTCACTTAAGCAAGAATCTTTCAAAGCACAGAGATTCTTTTCACTCAAATTTTTGCTTCAGCAACAATGTTATCTAGATGAAAAAATTTTCTCTCACATATTTACTTGAGCAATAATGTTTTACTTGAGTGAAAATGTATTGATATTAATATTATGTAAGAAACGAAAACTTAGAAAAAAAACTCTAATATCTCAACAAAATCAATATACATCACATACGAATATAGATTTGTTTTAAAGTTCATATCATCAACAAATTGATCCAAAAACCAATTGTTCAAAATAAACAGTAAACTATTAATTCATTCTTGATTGGATTTTTGAAACTTCATAACCCAAAAATAATCTTTATTTCAATTCTAAATATCAACATATGCATATCACAAATCAATTCAGTTAGGTCATATACATTAATGCAAATCTATCACTAGAATTAAATGGTTTTACTCCAATAAATAATCAATATCTACTAAGTTTCCAAAAAATAATTTATGTTTTTTTTCCTATGGAAATGGTCTAAGTTAGAAAATGAGAGTTAAATTTACATTAATTTCTTTCACTAAACATAATCAACTTTTAGAGGATCAACTTGCACTATTTTAAAAAAAAATGGTTAAAGTAAACTAGTTTTGTAATACTTCTATTTTACAATTGAAGAAAAGTATAACCCTTCACAAATGTTAGTAGATTTTAATTGATTCTTAATTTATTTCTTGCAGGATTATCGACTTTGTCTAGTTTGACGAATCTTATTCTATCTTATAATAATATTCACAATTTTGTGGGCCATCAAGGTAGTGTATGTTTATGTGTGCGTGTGTGCATCACCTTTCTTCCTGGAGACATATGCTCATATGCTCTGTCCCAGTTAGCCTAACTAAAGTGTACATATCTTTCAGGCTCAAAAGGTCTAAGTGGATTGGATGTCCTTGATTTAGATGGGAACATGATAGATGGAAACAAGCTAAGGGAGTCATTACGAGCTTTGTCATCATCCATTAGGGAGCTTTCTATGTCTTACAATGACTTTAAAGGAACAATTTTAGCCCGAGGTAGTAATATTTACCATTTTCACAAGGTGAATTAATTTCGTAGTTCTTAAGTTAAGATTCATATATTTTTTTTTCTATTGTGCAGATTTTCACGATTTAAGTAAGCTAGAACATTTGACATTGGATGAAAATACTAACATGGAGAATGAATTTTTCAAAAGTATTGGGAATTTGACGTCTTTAAAAGTTCTATCTGTTTCAAATTGTGATATAAATGGCACCTTTCCTCCAGCTGGTAATTATATAATTAGCTTACCTTTTTAATTTATTCATAAAATATGTGTTCTACGCAATTTTTTCTTAGTTTGATCAAAATCTTTGTGGCCTTCGTATTATAACATTGCAGGATAATTATTTTTTTCTTTCAAAATTTCATGTTTCAGGTTGGTTTGAGCTAAAGAATCTTGAAGTGCTAAATATAAGTACAAACCTATTTGTAGGATATCTTCCCAATTCTTTCATTAACATGACATCTCTTCGGATGTTGGAACTTTCTCAAAATCACTTCATTGGACAGTTTTATTCTAACGTTGTCAGCCTTACATCACTTGAACATTTTGGTTTTACAGAAAACCAATTTGAAGTTCCTGTTTCTTTTACACCATTTGCCAATCATTCAAACCTTAAGTTCGTATATGGTGAAGGCAACAAAGTCGTATTGGATTCACAACACAATTTGCAAACTTGGATTCCAAAATTTCAATTACAGATGCTTAGCTTGTCTTCAACCATTGAGACTAGTTCTTTCTTGCTCCCCAAATTTCTTCTTTATCAAAAAGATTTAACTAGTCTAGATTTTAGTAGTTTGAAGTTGGAAGGAGGGTTCCCTCATTGGTTGTTAGAAAACAACACAAAATTGAATGAAGTTCTTCTTAGAAATTGTTCTTTGACTGGTACTATTCAACTACCATTGCATTCCCTTCCTCAGTTACGAAGTATTGATGTGTCTGACAATACCATAATTGGCAAAATCCCAAGCAAAAATATCAGTTATATTTATCCAAAATTGAAACATCTAAACATGTCCACAAACCACATCCAAGGTTCAATTCCTTGTGAGTTAGGCCAAATGATGTTATTGAATGAGTTGGATCTTTCAAACAACCAGTTGTCTGGAGAAATATCAGAGGACGTATTTGAAGCTGGATACCAACTCACTTTATTGAAACTTTCAAATAATAAGCTCGAGGGACCCATTTTTACAATACCCATTAATTTGGAGTTTTTATCATTGAATGATAATAACTTTAGTGGTAGACTTACGAGCAATATTTTTAACACATCTATCAGATCATTGGATGTAAGCAACAATCATTTGGTAGGAAAAATTCCAAGCCTTATAAAAAATTTGTCAAAATTATCGAAACTTCGTATGTCCAATAACAACTTTGAAGGATTCATTCCATTAGAATTGGCACAACTTGAATATCTAAGTTATTTAGATCTATCCCAAAATAATTTGACTGGTCTTGTACCATCATTTTTAAATTCTTCTATGGAATTTATCCATTTGAGAAATAACCATTTAACAGGATTGTCCAAGAAAATGTTCAATGGAAACTCTCCTTTAGTGATGCTAGACCTTAGCTACAACGAAATATCTGATGACATTCAAGATATCATACAAGACTTGATTTATTCAAAGTTGAATTTTCTCCTTTTAAAAGGGAATCACATTACTGGGAATATACCTAAGCAGTTATGTCATTTGATAAATTTAACCATGTTAGATCTTTCAGACAATAAGCTTTCAGGAGAAATTCCCCATTGCTTGGGGACAATGCCTTTTGATATTGAGAACCTTGATCCATTATTAAAAGCATACAAGGGAAGCTTATCTCTTGAAGGAAATGGAACTTTATTAACCAAAGAGAAAGCAAGTTTCACTTCAAAGAAAAGAGATGATACTTATACAGGAAGCATCCTTGCTTATATGTCTGGAATTGACTTATCCCATAATAAATTGAAGGGGAATATCCCATACGAGCTCGGAAACTTGACAAGAATTCAAGCATTGAACTTGTCTCATAATGATTTAATTGGACAAATTCCAGATTCGTTCTCAAATTTGGTACAAACTGAGAGTTTAGATCTTTCTTTTAATCAGTTGAGTGGTCAAATTCCTCCTAAACTCAATATCTTAACCTCACTTGAAGTATTTAGTGTGGCAAACAACAATTTATCAGGGTCAATACCTGAATGGACCAATCAATTTGCCACATTTGATGAGAGTAGTTACGAGGGTAACCCATTTCTCTGTGGACCTTCATTACCAAAGAGTTGCCATTCAGCTCCTACAATTGTTTCAAATAACAAACACACCGATGGAGACAATGATAAGTTGGTGGACATGTATGTTTTTTGTGTGAGCTTTGTTGTGTCATACACATTAGCATTGTTAGCAACTGCAGCAACTTTATACATTAATCCCTATTGGATACAAGCATGGTTTTACTACATGGAATTGCTCACTTTAAATTGTTATTACTTTATTATGGACAATTTTTGTACATTTTGTAATATTAGAAATATGTAACGTGTAACTTGTATCCTTGCATCTTTATGATTTACCTTTTCTTGTTTCCTTTTAAGAGTGATTCAATAAAAAAAATTATGGACAACTTCTGTATATTTTATAATATTAGAAATATGTAACATGTACCTTGTATCCCTAGGATTTCCCTTTTCTTGTTTCTTTTTTAAAGTGGTTCGATATAAAAAAATTATGCATGTGTGGCTTAATATAAAAATTTGAAATCTAAATTTCTATATTCAGTAAATTGTTGTTCAGGAATCAATATTTCTTCGAATCTTTCTTCTTCAATTCTAATAAAAAATTATGAATAAACGAAATATAATTTCAGACTACAAAACAATTAATAAATAAGAAAGAAAAGTAGAAAACTTTTAGCTTGAGTAGAATTTTCCCCATGCTTGAGCAAAAATTCGTTTGTTGAAGCAAGAATGGACCTTGCTTGAGTGAAAATCGACTTGAGAGCACCTATGTTTTTTTCAAAGAGCTCGCTTAGGAAATTGTTATCTCACCTAGACAAGACTTACAAAGTAAATTTTTTTACATAATTCACTTGAGTGAGATTCCTCCGCTTAAGCGAAAGTATCAAAAAATGATTTCTCAACTAACCTAACATTTGTCTACTACTAAGTATTAACATGCATTCAAGGTTCAAGGTACTACATAAGGTATCCAAATACATCAAACTTATGTACAACTATCTACATGACAAAAGAAAGACCAACTTAAGGTCATAAAGTCTTTGAATACATCTAACATATATACAAGTATATAAAAGACAAAAGCAAAACCAAATTAGGGGCATATACTCCTTAAAGTGCTTTAAAACTTTCATCTGCACCTGCTCGTGTACATAGTACAGTCATGGCAGTTCACAACACAACAAGACAAGCAAGGGTAAGCTATTGAAATGATGTTTTCTACTTGTAAAAGTAAAAGGAAATAAAGTGAATAAATTTAAGAAATTGAATATCAATTCTGAAGTCAAATGCAAATAACTCTATCATTTAATCATAATCTTTCATACTCCATCCCAAGTCTATTGACATCACAATGATCCATCTGCAATCATTGTACCTTGATTTTCTTTCAATCCCCAGTACTCTGATTTCATTTTAATTAAAATGATTGCATATGGACTCATCATCCAATCATCTGTCGCGACCACGATCACGACGGGTATGGTGATCTGAAAAAAGAAATAAAAACTAATGAAAAGAAAGAGACGGAGTCGTCACCATAATTTATTATAGAAAACTATGGAAAACCAAGAAAAAAATAAAGAAAAGTCTACAAACTAGAGATGAGCTCGGAAGTCGGTTATCTATGACCAAAAAAAAAAACAAAGCAATTTCACTCCGGGCACATAATGCCCTTAATTTTTACGCTTTCTGCCTTAGAGTATTAAAACAAACCTTAACATGCCATGTGTCACTGCATTAGCTACTCATTTTTGCCATAAAGAAACTAGCTCACGTCACTCACGCTCCCTGCACCTTTAAATTCACTCACTTCCACTTTTGCACATTTTCACTTTCTATATTTTTATATTATTATTGAAATTGGGCTAGGCCCACGTCCTTTATTACATTTCTATGTACCCTAATTTGTATTAGGATTTTGAAAGAAGATGAGAGAGCAGTCGTGCCTTTCTTTGTAGGTGCCTATGAGCTTAACACATATGATGTTCTTGGTAGTTTCCCGACTGCAATAGAGACATGGTTCGTGATGGCTAATGGCGATTTGGGAGTTTGGATGGCTACGAAAATGCTTGAGTGATGGTTAAGGACTTCTGTCAAAGGTTAACGGTGACGAAGATAAGGAAAAGTGACGGTTCAGTGGAGAACGGAAAGGGTGGAGAACTGCGGAGGAGTGGTGGTTCACACCTTGACAACGGCAAAGAGAATCGTTTATGCCTTGGAATTTGTTCTCTTTTTATTTTATTTTTAGTACAGGTTTGAAGATTCTTAATCAAATTGGAATTAGATCTGGATTTTGATTTGGCTAAATTTTGATTGAAATTGATATTTCTTTTTCGGTGAAGGACTAAGGCTTTCAAAGGTTTAAGAATATGTAAACGTAAAAGCATCATAAGTTGACTTGAGTCTATTCATTACTTGTGACTATTATATGACAATACAGAAACTGGTGCCAAGTTTTGACATGAGATACACGTACAGAAACACACTACAACACTAACAAAAACGCGAATATGGAAAAATGGAAAACTAGATGAACTATAGGCAACACATATATACAAAATCTACACAAAATTCAACGTAACTAATACCTAAGCTATGCACGAAAAAATAAACTACGCCGAACAAATTTAGTGTAACAATAACGATTTGACAGAATT
>Ga0209489_104297_pt1 | contig 26443 bp, 8 predicted proteins | sample SiratrowhiteBW_FD_187527 | JGI IMG/M metagenome (GOLD analysis project Ga0209489, IMG submission 187527) | Root nodule microbial communities of legume samples collected from California, USA - Siratro white BW (SPAdes) (version 2) | ecosystem: Host-associated > Plants > Roots > Nodule | place: USA... | reverse complement strand
TTCTTGAAGAATTTAGGAATGACTTTCAGGTGGATGGTATGGTGAAGCAGTGTTCTGGTTCAGTGAACAGAACTCTGCCAAAGGAGATCATGTGGAAGACTTTCCCTTGTGATATATTCTTTGGTCGCGATTCATCGTATTCATGGGGACTGGGAGGCGTTGCATTTCTTAATCCTGAAAAAAAGTTAGAAGGCAAGACCTACATGTGCTTGTACAAAATTTCGTAAGTAAATCTATAGTTAAAATCTGCTTCTATTTGGGCGATAGTCTGTCTCTTTCAAAGCTTTCCTGTTAGAGCGTGACAGTGTTGAATCATTTATTGGGGGACTTTCTTATGTATCCAGTGGAGGCCTTGACTTTAGATTCTCGTCCACATTTGTTACAGGCTAGAGCAGTTCAATGATATTTTATTTTAGGAAAACATGTTAGGCCTTGATGCGGGCTCTCCTTTATTTGATATAACCACCTTGAATGCTATCTCTGACAAGGAGTTCAACTCCCAGGAGGTTGTCAAGGTATGTATCCCTTGACCCCTAATAAAGCATATGCCAACTCATTAATTAAAGGGTTGGTAGAGGGAGAACAACTTTCGGAGCGGGAAGCCATTGCTTACATAGAAGGTGCTGCTAAATCATTGTGATTATTGCATAGGCGCGTCGTTTACTTTGGGTCCAAAATATGCTAGTAAGACTTGTAGAGAAAAAGTATTTCCTTGTAGATATTGGATAATTCAACCCCCACATAGTAGTGCTTAAAGATTCTGCATTTTATCGTATTTTCGTTCGTGCACTATCCTTTCGTTTGCAACAATGCTGGTGCCTTCGTTAGGTGTGTATTTGTTATTATATAGTGCTTTTTGTTCTAGCCAAAGATTAAATCTCACCTTAACGTAGTTATAGTTTGTTCAATAGTTTTTTCTTTTTTATCGAAACCTACCTATCTTTAAGTCTAGAACTCCTTATGGCCCTGCAGTCTTTACTTATACGTAGTATGAGTTATTAGTCATGCATATATATATTCACCAAAACAGACAGCCAAAACATAAAGACAATTGTGAAACTTTAAAGGTCTAGCTGAAGAAATCTTGACTACAGAGATAACCATAGTCAAGACCAGTCAAAGTAAAACGGAAACTGGAAAACCTAAAACTTAACGAAAAACACAAAATCTTTATGTAAAGAAAGAATCGTCGAAAGCATCACCTGTACCGCAGAGCTAGCAACAAGGAATGTAGCTTCGGATGAAGCTTCATTAAAGTATATGGAATTCAATTTGGAGGCAATTTCGGCTCTCTGTGAACGAAATTGCTTGGCACTAATGTTCTTAATCAGATTCACATGATTTTTGGAATACGCTAGCCACAAATGTTTGTCTTGAGCTGTCTTGGCCTCCAGAAATACGCATCGGGAATATGATAAAGAAAATCAACAAGAATAAAGAAAACAGAAAAAAGATTTGGCGAAACCCTAAATCAACGTGCATATGTTACCGTTGAGGAATGCCGACGCTTTCGAGGTGATTTCAAATTAACCTAATGCAATTAGGATTTTCGACGTGTTCCTCGTTGTTCGGCATGTGGTGCTTGCATATCCTCTCATGGTATAGTAAACCTACACGGCTGTTGAACGTCTGCACTGCTTTTGCTACCCTTCTTCTTGCTCTTACTCTTGCTATCCATGGCTACACCAACTTTTCAGCTTGTGTGACTATACTACTGAACTTCAAGAGTAGAAAGAAACTAGACAATTTACACTATTCTAATTCTAAGGTTATATGTAGTATGAGTTATTAGTCATATATATATATATATATATATATATATATATATATATTCACCATAACAGACATCCATAACATAAAGACAGTTGTGTAACTGTATAGGTCTAACTGAAGAAATCTTGACTACAGAGATAACCATAGTCAAGACCAGTCAAAGTAGAACGGAAATTGGAAAACCTAACACTTAACGAAAAACACAAAATCTTTATGTAAAGAAATAATCGTCGAAAGCATCACCTGTACCGCAGAGCCAGCAACAAGGAACGCAACTTCGGATGAACCTTCGTTAAAGTATATGAAATTCAGTTTGGAGGCAATTTCGGCTCTCCGCGAATCCAATTGCTTGGCACTAATGTTCTTAATTAGATTCACATGATTTTTGGAATGTGCTACACAGATGTTTGTCTTGAGCTTTCTTAGCCTCCAGAAGCACGTATGTGGAATACGATAAAGAAAATCAACAAGAATAAAGAAAACAGAAAAAGATTTAGTGAAACCCTAATACGATAAAGAAAATCAACAAGAATAAAGAAAATAGAAAAAGATTTAGCGAAACCCTAATATGATAAAGAAAATCAACAAGAATAAAGAAAACAGAAAAAGATTTAACATGCCTTACCGTTGAGGAATAGCGTTTTCGAGGTGGTTCCAAATTGACCTAATGCGATTAAGATTCTCGACGAGTTCCTCGTTGTTCGGCGTGTGATGCCTGCACATCCTCTCGTCATATAGTAAACCTACACGGCGTTGAGCGTTTGCACTGCTTTCGCTACTCTTCTTCTTACTCTTACTCTTGCCTTCTATGGCTACATCAACTTTTCAGTTTTTTGTGACTGTGCTACTAAAATTCAAGAGTGGAAAGAAATCAGACAATTTACATTATTTCTAATTCTAAGGTTTTAGAGAGCGATTTCATATACCATCATTTCTTTATTTATTAATTAATCGATTTCTCTTTCCCTCCTTCATTCATATTCATGATGGGATTTTATCGCATAAGACAAATTTATATTCATGGGATTTTACCGCATAAGATAAATTTGAACAACCTATTTGTCTTTTATTTTTTCAATTTCTCTTATTTTATTTTGTTTTTTTCTAAAAATTCTCAATTTAACTTCAAAATATCAGGTACGTTCCTGCCCAATCCATGAGATTTTTTGAGATTTAAATGTCTAATGTAACTTACGTTTAAAATAGTTAAATATAAATTATGATTAAAACTAACAAGAGCGAAATTGAATTATAAACTTTTGACTTTTCAAAAAGATATATATATATATTATGAATGTGATTTTTAAACTTTAATAGGTAAAATAAAATATGTAATTAAAATTGTTTTAAGCAAATGTTTTAAACTTTAATAGTTTCCTCCTCCTGCAAAGCTCCCAACAATTGTGTTGATTTCTTCTATGTGTCCTCCACCGTTATTATCGTGGGTTGTGCTTGTGGTTGAGTTGTTGCGGCCTTGCTTGTCCTCGGCCGTGACCTTGACCTTGTCCTCTCCAAGGTCCTCCTCCTCCTCGGTTGCCACCACGACCTCGGTCTCTACTACCCTGACTCTGCTGAATGAAGTGATTTAAAGATCCTGACCTTATTTGGTTTTCTATCAAGTCACGAACTTTGATGCATTCTTTCGTGGTATCACCAGACCATCTTTTGGTCGGGTTGGCGTTGGGAAGACTTTGTAGGGGCTGTGCTAAACGCACCAATTCCAAGTTATAGGCTTCTTGGATTATTGCATCTCGATTAGCATTTAGTGGAGTGTAAGCATCATATCTGCCCACTTTCTTTCTCTTTACTCCTGTTGGGACACTCGGTGCTTCAGCTCTATTTGAAGCTTTTGCATTTTCTTTAATGGTGATGTATTTCGCTGCTCGTGCTCGGAGCTCGTCCATGTTGGATGGAGGCTCCGCATACAAAGTGTTCAGAAATAGACCTGACTTTAATCCAACTATGATAGCATGCCTAGCTATGGCTAGATGCAAGTTGGTATGTTGAGGCAAGCTTTGGTAAAACGGGACATAAATTGTCTGAGTGGCTCATTTCTCCCTTGGAAAACATGATGTAATGATGCTGACAGTGGTCATCGGTTTGCTATCAATGAACCGAGCTATGAACTTAGAACATAGAGTTATAAAATAATCTATTGAATTTTGCGGTAACAAGTAGTACCATTCTAGAGTTGTTCTTTTCAAAGTAGTGGGGAATAGTCTACAATGTACCTCAAATCTCCTGAGAACAGATTGGCTTGAGTCTTGTAAGCTTTGACATGAGTATCTGGATCTATGTTCCGTCATAAGGGTCTACTTTCGGCCACTTCCACTTTTCAGGTAACTGGGCCTGCATAACTTCTGCGGTAAAGGGATGAAAACCTTCCATATAAGCTTCCAATTTAGGGCTAAGCCATGGTGTCGGGGTATTCTGGAATGGGAATTCTTGGTTGACTTCACGTGACACCCTAACAACTCCTCCTGGTTCCACACCGAGAATCTTCTGATATAACTCTCTCTAACCTTGATCTGCACAATGATCTGCACACCGGTATTTTTCTGATTCTTGGTGTTCGTTTCTGGTTCTGCCATCAGTCTGGGTTGATCTTGTCTTTCTTCTATTACAGGAACGGATACACCTCGATTTACTCTAGAAGGGCCTCCCAGATCAACCTTGGTTCTTTTTAGGGGTTGGCCCCCTACTTGGCTTTCTTCCACATCTTCTAGTAATGGTGAGGGCGTGTGCTGGAGAGCAGTTTTCTCCTTTTGAACTTCCGTGATGTGGTGGTGTTGTGTAGCCCTGTTATCTCATTCCTGTGAGCCTCGCGTTGGTCTTGCATGTCCTTTCTGAGATAAGTCAGAGTTTCTTGCATGACTTCCATGCTCGCTCTGGGGGCTTCAAAGATTGTTGGATCCATCGTTACGAACATGATCGACGTGGGGCAACTCTCGTGGCTGTGTTAGGAAAAATATTAATCGACCCCACGGTGGGCGCCAAATGTTGTATCGCCGAGGTACTCCTAACTTCGCTGCCTCTTCTCTGATCCTTCCTGAGACACCACTATTGACTTGAGCGTCGGAGTATCTTTTGTAGGTAGACTTCCATCCGGTTCTTGGAGCATACTACAATTCGGACTGCCTGGTATTAAGGTTCAAGACGTGATCGCCTTCAACATTACGTAGATATCATTTCTATTCTTGGTAAGAACAATATTTATTCTTGTATTTATAAATTTATATAAACGCACAATTTACTCAAGTAAGTGGTATTGACCTTTCATGTTCCTGACGTTCCGAACTAATGTGTCGTGTTTCGTCTCTTTCAGAATCATTGTCAACAGTTCTTCAGTTGTGCCTTTGCCATCGTATTAACACATCTTTTGGTAATGTTTTTACGCTTTTATATTAACACGCCTTTTGGTTGTTTTTTTTTATTTCATATTCATGTCTTTTCGATCTTATATTAACACGCCTTTTAGTTGTTTTTTATTTATTTCATATTAACATGTCTTTTCGATCGTGTTTATGTGTTTTCATATTCCATACCTTTCGATAATGTTTTTGCAATTCTGTATTAACATGTGTTTTAATACACCTTTTTGTGATTTCATAGTATCTCAGTAGTATTTTTACGATCTTATATTAATACGCTTCTTTAGTAGGATTTTTATGATTCCGTATTAACACACTTTTTGATTGTGTTTTTGTTATTCCATATTAACACGATATTTTTGCAAGAACATTAAATATTTAGCATTAAAAATTATTGGAAAAAATAATAATAAAAAGATGTCGTTGTGTGCGAAAAATATTAGAAAATTTTAAACTTAAACTTAATCCTACTCGGGAATGACTCTTCCATCTAGTGTCTTGAATCGGTATGCCCATAGTTGGGTAATTATTTTATTGTTATTTATCTAATCCTTTTTCACTTTGGATATCAAATTTTAAATTCGTACAGGAAAAAAAACACTTTAAGTTGTCTCTTCTATCTCTTTATCTTCATCTATGATGCCTAGGCTGGAGGACTAAGGGTCCCTAAACTATTTCATACAACTTTGAATAGAAAAAATAATTATGTTTTGATCATTTATTTTCCTAAATTTTCACCTAATTTATAGTTACAATTTGTTCGTTACTAACAACTCACTTAGATTAACGATAATGATTAATTTTATCACTTACCAAATACTTGATGTGACAACACGTAAAGTAATTGACCAAAGTCACTTAGATTGCATTATCCCTTAAATGCATAATTACATCAACCTGATAAAAAGTCACTTAGATTGCATTATCCCTTAAATGCATAATTACATCAACCTGATAAAAAGTGTTTACAAGAGATTGTTAGGCGTGGATTCAAGATCCGTTGAGAATTCTAAACTGTAGGTGAATTTCTTAAAAGATTAAAAAACATCATCTATAATCATTCAAAAATTTCTTTTACTATCATCATCACACTAATTCGTTGAAACTATAAAATTGACGACATACAGAGGGATTACTCAAAAATGATTTTAACACTATATTAAGAATTAAAGAATGGACCAATATTTTTTGCTGGTCAATATCACGAACTGGAATAATATATTCGGGGAAGCGATTGAATTGAATAATTCCAACTGTAGTTTCCTTTATCGACCTCTTATTATTGTCGCATGCCCAGAATCGCCAAGATGTTTGTGTAATTTATTTCTGCGTAGCAAATCAAACGAAGTTATGCAACAGATTAGTCTGATGTAGCAAGATTTATTTTCAGAACAATATGAAATTTGATTTTCATAAAAAAGAGAGGCATAAAATTACCTTGACTCAAACTCCTCTCCACACGCATCACAAGTATTACCAATGTTTTTTGATGCCACCTTATTCAAAAAATAAAATCACAATCAGTTTATGGAGCACAAAAAGCAGCTTGATTGTAAGGCAAAGCCAGAAAACATTACAAATCTTATCATGGCCAAAGCTACACATAAACCATTGACAGTATCTCTACAAGACTATAACAGAGAATAAACATGAAAAAAATTGGAAAACTGAACAACCAAGGATTGTCATGTCAACAAATTATACTTGCTTGCTAATCAGTAAGAACAAAATGGTTATGCGTGTCTGGTCCTTTTAAAAGCCCTGTTTGGTTCAAAAAAAAGAAGGGACTGGAGCACATGTAGTGGTGAAGGTGAATTAAGGGAAGCGGAGATAAACAAATTCATTATATAGATAGAGCTTATAATAGTCAAATAAAACTATTAAATTCAAGATGATTTAGTCTAATCAATGTAAAACTCACTCTCACATTCAAATCTCCTCAGATTTTGGGAGAAGCCAAAGTTGAACTAGAAGGGAATTTGGCCTCCGCTACTCCATTTCCCAACATTCTAATATATTAGGGTAACTGACAACTAATATATACCACATAACCACAATTTAAATTCAGGTTTAATTCAACTTTTAAGATACCCTAAACATAAAGCATAACTCATATATGTTATGTTTTTGTCTGAATCAAGGTTTCAAATTGCAGGAGCAGTTCTTGTTGTCGAGTTTCTTAATCTTGCAAGAAACTTTGGCCAAATGTGGCTACAGTTGTGGTTGTGGACACCCTGAAAACCTTGACATTGCAGCAAAATTTATCATCATGAACCGTTTCTTAAAACCTTGGTCCTAATTTAATCTATCTATAAAATGCTACCTTTAATACGCAAAAGCTATCGGAGTACAAATGCAGGTTTCAAGTTCAGGAAACTACTAAAATAAAAGTTAGAGTGACAGCAGTTGCAGCAACATGTCTTATGATTAATGGAGAACAGAGCAGGTATACTCAGAAGTTCTTACCTTTCCTTTTCTTCCTTTGGATGAAATTTTGGCTTTGGTTTTTGTGTCCTTGCCAGCTCCCTTTTTATCAGCGGGTTGGTTTGAAATCTTATTACCTCTACTAACCTGCTCATTCCCTGTACTATTATCCTCATTTTCCACAAAATGTTGGGAAGAAGACTCCTCTGCATGAAAATTGTCATTTCCATTACTGCTTATATTCTCATCATTGAGACTGGCAGCAGTCCCCTGAGATTCTTCCCAATTTTTCCTACCCTTCTCTTTCTTAGCTCTACGTTTCTTTCTTGTGCTCTTCCGGTTGTTATATTCCATAGGGTCAACTTCATCATTCTCAGTTTCAATTTGAGATGGAACTATTGAAGCCTTGGATTTGTGCGTTGAAGCTCGTGGCTTTCTGTTCTCGTGGCTAGCCAACATTGCTTCAAGAACACCATTTTCATCGTTATCATCATCTTGATTGCTATTATCATCAAGATTAACCGACCCATTGGCATCTTCCCCCTCTTTCACATGCGAAGCATCGGAAAACTCATCATCACCACCACCATCACCACCAGTATCATCATCATCATCATCCAGCTCACCCCCGTTTCTAATTACCCCCTCTTCAACATTAAGACCATCCCGAATCCTCGCCTCCAAATCACCAACCCCATCACCATTCACCCCAACCCCGTCTTCCTCACTTCCCAATCCCTCATTTCCTTCTTCCAAATCCTCCTCATCACCAATGGAATCCCTGAACTCCGCAACCCTCTCCTTATGCTTCTTGGACTGCTCATGGTTCTTCCACTGCTTCTCACTCTTAAACTTCTTCCCACACAGCACACAGTAAAACTCCTTATTCTTATTCTTCTCCTCCTCCCCCTCTTCAACCCATTCCTCCACCTCCTCCTCCTCCTCAGCCTTAGCCCAATCAGGCTCCTCATACGCCATGGCCCTCTCCCTCCTCTCTTTCTCCAACCTTTTCTTCTTCTCCCTCTCCTCCTCCTTCTTCCTCTCCATCTCCACACTCCTCTTCAACTTCATGTCAATCACCCTCTTATCCCTCTTCTTCACAAAATCCCCCAACCTCCTCACAGTATCATTGTACTCCCTTCTTGCCTTTCTCCTCACCTTATTATTCTCCTCCTCCATAAGCCGCCTCGACTTCCGGTTCGGCCCTGCCATAACATCATACTCATCCACCCAACAAAAATCCATCACAGTACAAAACCCTAACCAATATCCATAAAACGCAGTGACCTGCGCGTAAGGGCTATCCAAGTTCCCCATCACAGGAGCCTGTCGAACCGCATCAACTCCGAGCCCCATTTTCCGAGCGAAATTGATCTCGTTAGCGTGGATTTTGTCGAAAACATCAGAATAAACTTTATAGAAGCCCTTGCCGGTGTCGGAGTAGCCGGAATAGACGGTGTTGGAGAAGAAGGAGAAGAGGTCGGGGACGACTGATTTGGAGAGGGAATTGGGGTCAGAGAAGAGGATTTGGGAACGATGAGAATCGTACCAAGCGCGTTCCTTGGGGTCGGAGAGAACTTCGTAGGCGTGTTGGAGTTCCTGAAACTGCGCGGTGGCTTCCTCTTCGGAAACCCCCGATTTTACGAGCTTGTCTGGGTGGCGCTGAAGAGCGAGGCGGCGGTAGGCGGAGCGAATCTCTTCGGGGGCGCAGTCTTGGGGGAGATCGAGCACTTCGTAGTGGCATCGCTTCGCCGCCGACGAAGACGCCATTGATGCTTGTTAGGGTTCCGGTTTCGTGTATTCAGGGAAAACTAATGCAACAGACTAAATCCTTATTAATATGAATTTTTGTTTATATATATATATATATATATATATATATATATATATATATATATATATATATATATATTCATTGAAACAGACAGCCATAACATAAAGACAGTTGTGAAACTGTTAAGGTCTAACAGAAGAAATCTTGACTCCAGAGATAACCATAGTCAAAATCAGTCAAAGTAAACCGAAAACTGGAAAACCTAACACTTAACGAAAAACACAAAATCTTTATGTAAAGAAATAATCGTCGAAAGCATCACCTGTACCGCAGAACCAGCAACAAGGAACACAACTTTGGATGAACCTTCATTAAAGTATATGAAATTCAATTTGGACGCAATTTCGGCTCTCCGCGAACCGAATTGCTTGGCACTAATGTTCTTAATCAGATTCACATGATTTTTGGAATACGCGAGCCACAGATGTTTGTCTTGAGCTTTCTTGGCCTCCAGAAGAATGCATCTGGAATACGATAAAGAAAATCAACAAGAATAAAGAAAACAGAAAAAGATTTAGCTAAACCCTAATACGATAAAGAAAATAAACAAGAATAAAGAAAACAAAAAAAGATTTAGTGAAACCCTAAATCAAATCAACGTGTACATGCCTTACTGTTGAGGAATACCGACATTTTCGAGGTGGTTCCAAATTGACCTAATGCGATTAGGATTCTCGACGTGTTCCTCGTTGTTCGGCGTGTGGTGCCTGCACATCCTCTCGTCGTATAGTAAGCCTACATGGCGTTAAGCGTTTGCACTGCTTTGGCTACTCTTCTTCTTACTCTTATTCTTGCCTTCCATAGCTACACCAACTTTTCAATTTTTGTGACTGTGCTACTGAACTTCAAGAGTCGAAAGAAACCAGACAATTTACACTATTTCTAATTCTAAGGTTTTAGAGAGTGATTTCATATACCATCCTTTCTTTATTTAATCGATTTCTGGAATTGCTTGGTACTAATGTTCTTAATCAGATTCACATGATTTTTGGAATACGCTAGCCACATATGTTTGTCTTGAGCTTTCTTGGCCTCCAGAAGAATGCATCTGGAATACGATAAAGAAAATCAACAAGAATAAAGAAAACAGAAAAAGATTTAGCTAAACCCTAATACAATAAAGAAAATCAACAAGAATAAAGAAAACAAAAAAAGATTTAGCGAAACCCTAAATCAAATCAACGTGTGCATGCCTTACTGTTGAGGAATACCGACATTTTCGAGGTGGTTCCAAATTGACCTAATGCGATTAGGATTCTTGACGGGTGTTCCTCGTTGTTCGGCGTGTGGTGCCTGCACATCCTCTCGTCGTATAATAAGCCTACATGGCGTTAAGCGTTTGCACTGCTTTCGCTACTCTTCTTCTTACTTTTATTCTTGCCTTCCATAGCTACGCTAACTTTTCAGTTTTTGTGACTGTGCTACTGAACTTCAAGAGTCGAAAGAAACCAAACAATTTACACAATTTCTAATTCTAAGGTTTTAGAGAGCGATTTCATATACCATCCTTTCTTTATTTATTATTTAATCGGTTTCTCTTTTCCTCCTCGATTCATATTGATGATGGGCTTTTATCACGTAAGAAGAATTTATATTAATGGGATATTAGCGTGTAAGATAAATTTGAACAAGCCTTTTATTTTTTCAATTTCTCTTATTTTATTCTGTTTTTTTCTAAAAATTCTCAATTTAACTTCAAAATATTAGGTGCTTTCCCGCCCAATCCATGAGATTTTTTGAGATTTAAATGTCCAATGTAACTTACGTTTAAAATAGTTAAATATAAATTATGATTAAAACTAACAAGAGTTCACAAAGTGAAATTAAATTATAAAATTTTGACTTTTTAAAATATATATATATATATATATATATATATATATATATATATATATATATATATTATGAATGCGATTTTTAAACTTTAATAGGTAAAATAAAATATGTAATTAAAATTGTTTTTAATTAAAATTCAATCAATCTATGAGAAAGTAAATAAGTTTTATAAGTTTAAAAATGCAATATAAATTTAAATTTCATTAATTTTAATTTTATTAAGTGATGTTACATTTGACAAGTAAAATTTTAATTACATTTTGAATTAAGACAAGATAAGATTTTAATTGTATTAATTTTTAATTAGTGTAAGATTTTAATTGAAGGTAATTTATTCATGAAAGAAAGTGATCAGATAAAAAATATTGACACTAACAAATATTTATTGATCCATACATTTTTACTATTTTATTTCACTATTTATGTTATGAGCTATATCATAAGATTTAGAATTTAAATCGTATAATATATGTAAGATTGTAAGATCTTAGAATTTTATGAATAAAATCTCAATTTCAAAAGTCACTTTAACAATAAATGAAATCTATGAAAACGTATCTTAGTCACATAGTATATTGAAAGCTTTTTCCGAACTGTATCATAATTGAAGATCATATAAAGATGGTGACTTTTGTGAAATGGAGAGACTACCTTCATCTTAAAATATAAAAATAAAAATTGTAAGAAATTAAGGAGATCAAAATTATGTTTAAGTCTTATTTTATTCACGTATTTGCTTATTAAAATACATGTTGTGAGGTAAATTTATTTTTAAAGTTAATATAGACTATCTTATTCACATGTAAATATTTATTTTTATATTAAAATCAATATATCAAGCTTAAAAACAAAATTAATCTTAACATATTAAAAACAAATTAACATCACATTGCGTATGTTGATGTCTAACGCATACACAGAAGATAGAATATTACTTTATATGATCATGAGAAATGCCATTGGACTATTATGTAACAATGGTGAAGGTTGAAGAATTGTATAATTTCAAAATACTGCACAGGTAAAGGACAATCTAAATAAAGAAAAATATATTTTTGGATTAACCAATTTGGAACTACTTTAAAATACATTTCAAATTTCAAAAATATATTTTAATTTTTCGAAATTTAATAAAAAATATTCTAGCTTATTTTAGATTTTTTAATTAGAAAATATTACAGATTAACCTATTTCTTACAAGCTAAAGGATAATTTTAATTTTTTTACACCCAATACACATGTAAGAAGGAATTTCAGGGCTCTAAGATAAGAAGTAAGGTTATTTTTTTTCTGCAATTTCATGAACTGCATCTCGATAAATTTAAATATTTTGAAATTATACTTTTTGTTTTGCATATTGAGTTTTAGTTATGGATTTTGCATATCCTCGAAAGTAATTTAGAGCTCGTTTTTAACCAAACCGAAGAGCAATGTATTTCAAGATACACGATCCCTGCAAAGCATAGTATCAAAAACTCTTACAAAATCCTCCATTTCACCACACTTTGCATTCATGCCATTGGCAACACGAAACGGGAGATTATGAAGCGGAGGTTATGACGAGATTTGGCGTTGAACTTTTTTCTGGTTTCCCCCTTTTGTAATTCTCACCTCGCTTTATAATCAGAGATGCCTAGATTTTCTTGAGGTTCGTGCTTTTGGTACTATGTTGTTGTGTCATAAAATAAAAATGTTAGTTGTGCCTTTTTCTACCAAGTTTTCACTTAATTTGAAGTGTATAATAAATGTTACTTTTTTAAAACAATATTAGTCTTAGGAGTCATTAGTTTTATAAACAATTTAAGACAGTGGAAATTTATGAGTACACGTGTAGAGTACAATGCAATAAGCGACTTAGTACTATAATGCGAAGTCTCCCAATAAGTGACTTTGTTTGAAATTTTAATATTTTTTTAAATTTTTATAAAAGACCTGTGATGGAACAATTTGGTGACTGAAAATTATTCTTGATCATCTTATTCTAGAATGCCACAGAGAAATTAAAGAATTAATAATCAACATAATTATTGTAATTGCACTGTGTATGAAATATAGTCAAGACTTGACAAATGCTTTCATTAAACAATAATCAAAAGATTTGATAAATAAATCATTTCATAACTAAAAATCATCAATAATGAAAACTAAACTCAATGATGAAATTACCTTAAGTTTTGAGTTTAAACATTACAATTAATTATTATTCTAAGGCTCTTAATATTTATTGGAATGCTAAAATAAATACCACTTTATGTACCATGTCATCAAATACATTTGATTTGATTAGTTTTTTTGGTGGTTTTCAAATTAGTTAATGGCTTTTCTTGAAAGTTTCGTATCCCTTGATGGTTTTAAATTTTTAGTTTTTGAAAGTTTTATTATATATTTTATACCAACATTTCAATAGAGCATATCAGAAAAACTTGTATGATTGCTTTCACAACTGTAAGTGAAAACATAAAACTTCATCATTTTTACAAGTGTAAGTGAAAAGAGAAAATTTCATCATTATTTTATGGTATTAACAAGAAAATTTCATCATTATTATCTGGTATTAACAAAAACTTAATCCTTTACTATGATTTTATGTGGTGTTTTATTACGTTAAATGCCATATAATTTTTTTAAAAAGAGATTTGGTTGTTCGTATTTTAGATTTTACGTTTCAACCTACAATATAAACTTTTCCTTTAAAAATGTATAATTTGAAATATATTCAAAATACAAATTTATACGTTCAATTTGTATGTTATAAAACTTAAAAAAAATAAGTAACATCTTCTGATTACACAATCTAAAACTGAAACTATAACTACTAAAACAAATTGATAAATTTAAAATATTCAAATTTATAGGAGTAAGGAGTACAGATTGAAATAATGGAGTGCAAGAAGAAATGGGCAAAAAGTAATTTCACGAAAAGATCTTGCACATTTGGGTTGTGGGCCTATCAATCACGAAACATATATAAGAAGCATTCTTCGTGCACCTTCATCAATTCTTCCTACACTCCATATTTTCTAGAACACAATTTAATTATTATAAAGTAAAAATTTTAAATTAAGATAATCAAAATTTTCAGTACTTAATTTTATTAAATAATTTACTTATTATATAATATAAATAAGATAAATGTATACACTACTTTTAGCTATGTCATTCACTTAGATGCCTATAGTTTATTTTTAACTATTAATTTTAATATTATAATTTTAAATTATTGTAAAATAATTTATTTTCTAGTCTACTATAAATCGGATTTTGATATCTAAAGAAAACAAATAGAAGATAATATTTGTAGGTACTTACAACATTTTATCTTAGATGGAAAAAGAAAAGAGTGGTGACTACTTTTTATGTTACATATAATTTTAATATGTTATAATTATTAATTCTAAAATTATAAAAATGTTTTATCATTTTTCTTGGGATAAAATTTCTATTCATGACATTTAAAATTTTATTCTATAGTGATTCAATATTACAATATCAAAATAGTGTTTAGAAAATAAAATTATAAAATACAAGTAAGACATAACCATTTAACTAAATATTAAAGTTAAATTATTGAATAAGAAAAGTATAAATAATATTAAAATTATGATTTGATTTAAAATATATTTTTCCACATAAGATTTAATAAAAATGTTTTCGTAAAATTATAAAATAAAATAAAATAAAGTTTTTCCATCAATTTATTAAGGACTTACACCCCTGTCAAATCCTCTACTCACCGCACAAAAATAAGTGTAAGGTATAAAGTTTTAATATATATATATATATATATATATATATATATATATATATATATATATCCACAAATTAGATTTTTATCTCAACTAAACAACAAAAAATAAAGTTTTCATAATTCATCTCACATACAAAGACACTGAACTCTCTAATTTTGGAAGACTCGTGCATTGAGTTAGACTCAGAGGTTTGCACCTGTCATATATCATCCATCCGTTCCGATCAGCTCATATTTCAAACCTCAAAGACAATCTGTCCTGATCAGTTCCTATTTCAAACCTCAAGTACAGTCTCATATGCACAGGGTTAATCCATATGTACTATTCAGATCAACTCATATTTTAAACCTCAGACATGACCATATGAACCTCCTGCGACTCTTCACTAACTGGTAAACTTCATCTATATGAACCCAGTGTACCAGTAGAGTCAGTATATCTCAATTCCCAAACAATGCACATCTTAATAATTTCAACAAGGGTATCTCCTTTTCTGAAGATACTACATTACACTATACATAAATATTCATTCAATTTAATTCAAATTCATAAAAAAATTTAAACTAGCAGATGCTCAAAGAAGTTACAAAAATTCAAAATCACGGGCAACTTCAAGAATATGATTGGATACTCTTGTTCTACTCAACGTCCGGAATCTGATACAAATAATAATATAATGAGGCCCAAAAGTAAAAAAATACACGTGACAAGGGATCCGAGTGAGGCGATAACTAATTCACATATCACGGAAGAAGTAAGGAGGAGCACTAGAATGAGTCAACAACCCAAGAGACTAGAGAATTCTAGGTAGGAGGAAAGAGTGTGTGTAGAACTTTAGTTATCATCTCCTTTGTTATTGAGTTATTCATTATCTCATTTGCTATTCTAATTTCTTCCAGCATCTTTGCTTATTGTTGATTCTTATTTTTAAGTGATATCACTGATTCAGAAGAAGGAGAAAATACTGATTGCTATAATAATTTTCGTTATTCCTTAGTTGTTGTTGTAGAAACTGGTTTTATTCAAAGAATATGTGAACAATACAGCACACATACTGTTTGTTGGTATTTTCTGTTTATTTTAGATACAGAACCTATCAAAATCTAAGGGTAACCTCCTATCGTCAGCTTGATAAGAAAGAAATGCGGGAGAAGACAAATAAAAGGAAAAGAACAACATTTTTGCCTTTTGAGAGATAAGTGATAGTTTTTATAAGAATAAAATAAAATATCTTCCTAGAAATAGTTTATGGTTATTATAAAAATAAAATTAAATAACTAATTTTTATTTAAACAATTTTTCTGTTAAAAAAATATTGAGATGTTATCTTATTTGTTTCTAAAGCTAAATTCTAAATTAATTCTAAAATTATTTTTAAGGATATTACAAGGAGCTGGAAAATTGTGCAAATATGCACTAAAAGAAATTGGTATTTTTTAAAAGGAAAATATAGGAAACGTATTTAAAATTTGAAGGAAGTTTTCCACGATTTTTTCTAAAAGAAATTTTTCGAAATGATGAAACATCTTCTTAGGAATATTTACGGATTTTGCTTCAGTGTCCCACAGTTGTTTTCCAAACAAAATCTTAAGGAAATAAGTGACTTTTTATCAATTATTCAAATAATGAAAGTTGGAATACTTTTTTGTTTAAATAATCAAATCTACCAAATTTTCAGAATTAAAAAAACACAGCAATTGTGTTTAATAATTTTAATAATATAATTTAAATAATTAAATGTAATTTACAAAATTAAAAACAAAACTGACATCAATTTCCCTTAATACATTTATGATAATACTTGGTGATAAACTATTATAAAGACAAATAATTATGAAAATTTAAATTTGAACTATTTAGAGAAAAAAATTAAAATGTGAATCATTTAATGGCTAATTGGATATATTTGTAAGGGAGAATGAGAAAGAGGACAACAAATATGCATACAAAACACCAGTGAAATGAATTGGAGTCAAAACTAGAAAGTCACAAGCCCACCATAAATATTTTTTTTAAAGAAAAAACTAATTATTATCATAATCATAAATTGAAAGTAGAATATAATTCAAATAGTCTTACAAGAAAAGGGAGCATATAATCTATAAATCACAATTTGAAATTTAGCATAAATACAGTCTTACCAGTATTAGAAAAAAAAAAGTACTTCTATAATTAAATCTAGCCTAACCTTTTTCTTCCACTTATAACATATACAAGCAAAATTGACACTTTATACATGTTAAAGCTATCTATCAAACTAAATTTTGGTTTCAAATATAGTTCCTTTTCTTAAAAAAATAAGTAATTTATATTTTATATTATATTTTGAAATAATTTACATATTTTTGAATAAATATTAATCATATGAATTGTAATGATATTTTTTTCAAATCGAATTAGTTTTACTAAAAGAATTACAAAATGTTTTTATAAATAAAAGTATTTAAATAATATATATTATTGAAAAATAGTTAATGATTTCTATATTGAAATAGAAATGTTCTAAATTAAATGAAGCTAAAAAACAACACATATACAATGAGATTATTATATTAATTTGTCCTTTTGGAATTTAACCTAAACTCAAATGCCCATTATCAAGATTAATGTTGTCTTCATGTAAGAAGGAAAGCATCGTTTCTACATGATGGGGCTTGGCAAGACTCTAACGGTATAGAAATCATCTAGATATGTTAGCCTATTCACTAAGAAGTTTCAATGATAACAAATATAAATGAGTAACTCAATTAATTATTAATCTTGTTATGAATTTTTTAATGTGTGTCCAATGAAGTTAATTATAAGTTATATATTAAGAGCATATATTTATTCAGTTAACACATTTAATCTTAGTTTTATAAGACTGTATTCATATTTGTTTTTCCATTTTGTAAACTAATATGTATAGTCATATGAATTAGCTTTTAATTTGACTTTTATACTATTAATTTGGGAACATCGATGTATAACAAATATTATGTTATGTAAATGTTTTTATATATATTTTATTATTTATATATATGTTATTATTTATGTTATGCTTAAATTTTTTTAGGATATTACAAGGGTACTAGTATATTAATTATCCGCTTATTTATAGAGCATATATGAGTATCATGATATATGCAACCCACGGATACCTGCTAATCATTATCAGTGAATTTTATTTGACTATTTTTTAAAGAAAAATAAGGGATCAAAATAAAGTTATTAGTCAAAGAAATTTTAATCATTAAAGAATTGTTTAGAATTTTGTTTGTATATATTAATTTTTTATTTAGATTTATGAAATTAATTTATATTTGGTGAAACTCCTTTAAATTTTTTTATGAAGATCAAATTTATCTGCACTAGTGTTTTTTAATGTTAATTTTTATTTGAATTGTACCTTAAAGTCAATTTTTTAATTTAAGTTTATATTTTAAAGACTTGTTTTTAAATAATAGGATAGATTTTTTTTTTTTTCTTTTCAGACGAGATCAGCAACAAGTTTACCTATACCGGCCAACTTATTATCATCCCTGACCTTAGAGCTTTTAGATCATTTAAGAAAATTTGCATTTGTCCAAACATGTTGTGCATGGAGTCATCATCCTTCTGTGAAGGATTCATATTACCGGGTGAGAGTGGTAGCTTTTTTCAATTAAACTTCTTTGTTTTTCTTGATCTTTAGGAGTCTTTGATCTCCTTGAGTAACTTAAACTTGTAAACTTAAATTCATTTTTACGAAAATGACAAATAAGAATGTACCTTGTTAAAGTGCATGTGTATTTTTTTCACGATAATTATAGTAGCGAAATCCAATATCTAAGTTGTCTAAACTGATTATTTAACTATATCCTGCTAAATTGAGCCTACTCGTTTAATCCAAGTGATTTTTTAAAAGTCTATTATTCTAACGAGTGAAATTCCAATATTTTGGTACTATTTTATTTCAGTGTATTTTATTAATTATAATTGTAGTTTCTAGTAATTATTAAAAATATTATAAGCTTTTTACCTAATAATATAAGTATTTAATTTATAAATTCATTTGACTATACATATTATCATTATATCTCTCAAATCCAATAAATATACCATACTAATAGTAATAATTAATATTATATGAGAAAAAATATATATTAAGGTTTAGGATTTAAAGTTTGTACAATTCTGATAGTCTAGTACTCGGATTTAAGTCAAATCGACTTCTACATGTGGATCCTTATTTATTTATATATATATATATATATATATATATATATATATATATATATATATATTGTTTTTGTCGAAAGAGGAGATAAGATTTGTCGAAAGAGGAGATAAGATGTGGGGACATGATTACTTGTAAAAGAAAAGATTGTTTGTAGGACCAACTATGTGTACTTGGTTGGTCTTGGGTGTCGAAGTCAATTTTTATGAAATATAGGGAGTCAAAGAGACACTAGTCATACCTGTAGAGGGTGTTTCCCTATTTATAAGAGTGGTGTTGGGTCTGTTTATTGTTCATTGGATCCTTTGTTAGGCCCACCTTAGTAAGTGTTATTAGTGTTTAAACCTACTAGTTAAGCTTGGAACTGGTTAAGCTTGTATTAACTTTATTAACCTTGTTTTTGGTTTCGTCTGGGTGACTTTGGTTAGTTCTGTCTTCCCTGCTCGGATGTTCTCGTAGGCATTCCCTTACACTCGGGTTGATCTCAAACCATTCTCAACGTATGGTACACAGGCCGCCCAAAGCTTGAGTGACTGCTTAATCATAAAAAATGAATTAATCGTATTTGATGACATGACACATGAAACTTTTGATATTCAAAAATGTTTAACAATTCCGTGTCATTCTTAACATATTATGTAAATATTAATGATCTAAGAATAACTCACACATTATATGCATAAATAGTAATATCTTATAATTTGAACTATTAAATTATAAAATGTTCATTACATCATATCTAAATTACACTAGTAAAAAGTCTTTAAATCAAAATTTTATTTAATATATAGCATAAACAATTCATACATACAACTTACATAAAAAAAACTTGTTTTAAAATATATGATACATTAAAAATGGCCCTTGTCACATTATGTTTTTAGATTAATTCCTTTAAAAAAACTAATATGTCACATAACACATGAGACTTTTATCATATTATGAAAAGAATTTGTTAACTGCACAGATAACAAATATTACTTTAAGAAAATGATATTTATTACACCTTTGAAGTCATTATTCTCGACACAACTAACTTTTTTATTTTATCAGCTAAAATGACAACAACATATTACCAAAAGCACAAACTTAAGAAATTTTAGGCATCTCTGATTATAAAGCGAGGTGAGAATTACGAAAGGGGGAAACACGAAAAAAGTCCAACCCTGAATCTCGCCATTACCTCTGCTTCATAATCTCCCGTTTCGTGTTGCCAATGGCATGAATGCAAAGTGTGGTGGAATGGAGGATTCTGTATGAGTTTTTGATACTATGCTTTGCAGGGATCGTGTATCTTGAAATACATTGCTCTTCGGTTTGGTTCAAAACGAGCTCTAAGTTACTTTCGGGTATACGCAAAATCCATAACTAAAACTCAATATAGAAAAACAAGAGTATAACTTCAAAATATTTAAATTTATCGAGATGCAGATTCATGAAATTGAACAACAAAATGGCTTTACTTCTTATCTTAGAGCCCTGAAATTTCTTCTTACATGTGTATTGGGGGTCAAAAAATTAAAATTATCCTTTAGCTCGTAAGAATTAGGTTAATCTATAATATTTTCTAATTAAAATATCTAAAATAAGTTAGAATATTTTTATATTTTCTAATTAAAATATCTAAAATAAGTTAGAATATTTTTTTATTAAATTTGGAAAAATTAAAATATATTTTCAAATTTTGAAATGTATTTTAGAGTAGTTCCAAATTACTTAATCCAAAAATGTATTTGTCTTTATTTAGATTGTCCTTTACATGTGCAGTAATTTGAAAGTAAATAATTTTCCAACCTTCACCATTGTTACATAATAGTCTAATGGCACATGTTTACCTTCACAAAGAGAACGTGTAAGCGCATGCCTTCAAAACAAAAGAGAACATCTTTTACATCTCTCATGATCATATAAAGTAATATCCTACCTTCTGTGTATGCGTTAGACATCAACATATGCAATATGATGTTAGTTTGTTTTTAATATGTAAGATTAATTTTGTTTTTAAGCTTAATATATTGATTTTAATATAAAAATAAATATTTACATGTGAATAAGACAATCTATATTAACTTTAAAAAAAAATTTACTTCACAACATGAATTTTAATAAGCAAATACGTGAATAAAATAAGACTTAAACATAATTTTGATCTCCTTAATTTACTAAATTTTTACAAATTTAATATTTATATTTTAAGATGAAGATAGTCTCTCTATTTCACAAAAGTCGCAATTTTTATATAATCTCCAATTTTGATACAGTTCGGAGAAACCTTTCATTACTATGTGACCAAGATATGTTTTCATAAATTCCATTTATTCTTAAAAGAGACTTTTGAAGCAGTGTATGCAATTGAGATTTTATTCATAAGATTGAATCTTACAATCTTACATGTATTCATCTTGCTGAATCTTACAATGTTACATATATTCTAGGATTCAAATTCCAAATCTTATGGTACAGAGAATAATATAAATAATTAAATAAAATAATAAAAATGTGAGGATCAAGAATTTTTTGTCAGATCATACTATCAAATTGTTATCTTTATCACCTTCTTTGATGAATAAATTAACTTTATTTAAAATCTAACATTAATTAAAAATAAATACAATTAAAATCTTATCTAATCTTAATTAAAAATTAATTTAATTAAAATTTATCTGTAAAATGCAACATTACTTAATAATTAAAACTAATAGAATTAAAATTTACCACCACCTATTTATTTTATGTTAGATTGATTGAATCTTAATTAAAATCTAATTACATAATTAATTAAAAACGTTTTCAAGTATACCATTCAATTTTTTTAATGAATGAATTTTATTAAAATAAAACTTAAGGCACTTTTAATTACATATTTTCTTATGCCTATTACTGTTTAAAAATCACATCCATATACTCAAATATATATATATATATATATATATATATATTTAAAAAGTAAAAAATTTATAATTCAATTTCACTTTGTGAACTCTTGTTAGTTTTAATCATAATTTATATTTTAACTATTTTAAACATAAGTTACATTAGACATTTAAATCTTAAAAAATCTTATGGATTGGGCGAGAAAGCACCTAATGCTTGTTTTGAAGCTAGATTGAGAATTTTCAGAAAAAAATAGAATGAAATATAAATTACAAGAGTATTTGGAAAAGTCAAAAGGCGGAAATAGGTCGTTCAAATTTGTCTTACACGGCATGAATAAGAAGGACAAAAAGAGAAACGGGTTAAATAATAAATAAATTTGTTTAAGAACTCAGAATATTAGATTTAAGATATAGTTTTTTAATTTTTTTATTAAATAACAATAAATTTTAATTCAGAATTAAATTTTAAAAATAAAGACATTTTCAATTTCAACACAATAATTAAACTATAAAAAGATATAAATTAGTTTATGAAATAATACACAAAGAAAAGATGGTATATGAAATCGCTCTGTAAACCTTAGAATTAGAAATAGTGTACGTTACCTGGTTTCTTTCTACTCATGAAGTTCAGTAGTACACTCACACAAGCTGAAAAGTTGGTGTAGCCATGGAGAGCAAGAGTAAGAAGAAGAGTAGCGAAAGCACTGCTGCAAACGTTCAAGGCCGTGTAGGTTTACTATACGATGAGAGGATGTGAAAGCACCACACGCCGAACAACGAGAAACACGTCGAGAATCCTAATCGCATTAGGTCAATTTGGAACCACCTCGAAAGCGCCGGCATTCCTCAACGGTAACGCATGCACGTTGCTTTAGGGTTTTGTTACATCTTTTCCTGTTATGTTTGCTCTTGCTGATTTTCTTTATCGTATTCCAGATGCGTGCTTCTGGAGGCCAAGAAAGCTCAAGACAAACACCTGTGGTTAGTGCATTCCAAAAATCATGTAAATCTGATTAAGAACATTAGCGCCAAGCAATTCGGTTCGCGGAGAGCGGAAATTGCTTCCAAATTGAATTCCATATACTTTAATGAAGGCTCGTCCGAAGCTGCGTTCCTTGCTGCTGGCTCTGCGGTACAGGTGATGCTTTTGGACGATTCTTTCTTTATATAAAGATTTTGTGTTTTTAGTTAAGTGTTAGGTTTTCCTGTTTCCGTTTTACTTTCATAGCCTTGACTGGTCTTGACTATGGTTATCCCTGTAGTCAAGATTTCTTCAGTTAGACTTTTACAGTTTCAGAACTGTCTTTATGTTATGTTATGGCTGTCTGTTTTGGTGAAAATTACGGTTGTTGCCTAGTGACGGGTTGGACATAGGTTTTAGTTGCAAAGATGCCTCTTCTTGTGAGACAGCAGTGACCCTCTGCAGGCCATACGCTTAATCTGATTAATTTAAGCTCTATACCTTATTCCGACAGTAACTTAGAGAACCTGATTTAAGATATTTTGACAAGTAGGTTGTTGAAAAAGTGGCAAGCGGGGAATTGAATTCGGCTGTTGCCATTGTTAGGCCACCAGGTCATCATGCAGAACGTAATGAAGCTATGGGATTTTGTCTCTTCAACAATGTGGCAGTGGCTGCAAAATATCTCTTACACGAGAGTTACATAACACCTACTACCGATTCCAATCTGACTAAGAAATTTTAGCCTTTAGTAGTCTGTTACTTTATTGCCACCTTTAATTTTCTGGTTTTTCTGTTGCCACAGCCTGATTTAGGTGTGAAGAAAATTTTAATTGTTGATTGGGATATCCATCATGGAAATGGTACTCAAAAAGCGTTCTGGAATGACTCTGGAGTTTTATTCTTCTCAGTTCACAGGTGTGTTAATTATTTTCACATGTTTTCTGGTCAGTTCTATTGGTTGGTGATATTGTAGTTGTTTCTTTGTACATCCGGCAAGTTAAAAAATTGATCCTCATGGTTGTTTTAGGTAATGTAATGGGCTTGAGTACCAGATCATTTCCCATTCTTTTACTAGTTTTTAGGGTTGGACCTCTGAGAAGGATTTAAGGACACTTTGTATCAATTTCATTGTTCAATCAACTAAACTTTTCTATATACAGGCATGAGTCTGGGAGTTTTTATCCTGCTAATGACGATGGATTTTATACTAAGGTGGGAGAAGGAGCCGGTGCTGGATATAGTATAAATGTCCCCTGGGAGAATGGGAGATGTGGTGATGCAGATTACTTTGCAGTGTGGGACCACATCTTGCTTCCTGTTGCCAAAGAATTTAATCCAGACATAATTATAGTTTCTGCTGGATTTGATGCAGGTCTGTTATTGTAACGTTTGGGATTTTCTGTTATCTATGTGGGAGGGGAGTATCACTTGTTCTTCACATGGTTTGGAGCATTTGTTCTTGAAGCCTAGTTTACTTGTTTTGCAAGAAGGAAATGGATTTGGGTCAGTTGATATGTTAATGTATTATTTTTTACTGTAATAAGTAATAATTATTCACTTCTTTAATTGGCACAGCTGCTGGTGACCCTTTGGGAGGATGTCGTGTCACCCCATTTGGTTTTTCTGTTCTGTTGGAGAAGGTTACTTTAAAGATTGAATTTTAATGATCGCTTCCTTCATGCTGTTTATTCTAATGCTAGTATGTTTCTTGATAAATCAAAACTGAATTAAATATGTAGTTTTATAAGTATGTGTATTAATTAATTTCTTTTCCATAATTATCAGCATACTATTTTTAATTATGCTCCCTTTTTTTTATAATATTTTGATATTACTTTTAAATTTTGAAACACTGTATATGCTGACCACTGTATCAGTAACAGAACTTTTTTCCTTTCTATATTTCAGTTGATGAATTTTGCTGAAGGTAGGATTGTATTGATTTTAGAAGGGGGATATAATCTTGATTCCATTGCAAGATCAATGCGTGCTTGCTTGGAAGTTTTGCTAAACGACAAGCCTGTTATCGGTTCCTCAGAGGCCTATCCATTTGAGTCTACATGGCATGTGATTAAAGCGGTAAGAAATTGTTATACTGATGAACATCCTTTCCCTCTTAGGGAGATAAAATTAACTTATTTTTCTCTCTCCTGCGCAGAGGGAGGGGTTGAAGTTCTCTATTTCTTTCCTACCATACATGGCATTTATGCTATTTGAGATGTGCATGAAATTCGTTAATTTACTGCTAAAGTGGCATGCATATTTTGCAGGTTCGCCAGACGTTAAGTCCCTTTTGGCATACACTTGCTTCTGAACTACCACAAGAGTTAGTCTCACAAATAGCACCCCCTCCGGTAATGTAGTTTCCATGGGACTTTGACGTTCTACTAATGGTTTTGGACCCCTTTATTTTGAGCACCTTTTATTTTTGTTTTCATAAAAATTAGGAAACTGTGATAAAAATATGTTTAGGTACATTTTAGAATAAAAAAATCTTAAAAAATCCACTGAAAATTGAAAACAAAATAAAGCTTTTTTCAGTGTTTTCAATAAAAGTGAAAACATGTTTTGCAATGTTGAATTTATATAAAGATTGGGTTTTATTTTCAAATCTTCCATTTTGTGCATCTTTATTGCATTCATTTCTGTCTGTGTCTATCTTGTTTTCATTCCTTTATATGGGCTAGTACTCATTAAATATTTTTTTTTCCCCTTTGCAAGCATACTCTTATTTCGAGCTCTGACTCTGAAGATGAGGATGATAAGGGTGCACCAAGTTTAGAAAAACTTAGAGAACTCCTTGAGGATGTCATAAAACCACTTTCCAAACTGAAAGTTGATGCTGGTAATCCTGATCCCTTGATGTTTTTCTATAATTGGAGAAACATCTTTGAAGTATTAGTGTTTATCTCTTTGCGAAATATAATGATAACTCCATAACTTTGGTCATTGATGTGTTTCATGAGACTGCTAGATTTTGGTCCTCCTAATTTTTTTTGGATCCACTAGAGTTGGTGCAATACATTGGCAAAAGGGATGGTACGTGACCTTTGTTCACGTATTTATTACTTGACAGGTTATATTCTTGATGCAGGTGAAGAGATTCATGTTTCTAGTACTTGGCGATCTGAATTGTCAAATGTTTATATATGGTATGCCTCGTATGGATCAAATATGTGGAAAGCAAGATTTAATTGCTACCTAGAAGGTGGACAGGTAAGGCAACATCCAAGTCATATTGCTTTTATATATATATATAGGGATTGAAACTCGGTTAAAATATCCGAAAGTATCACTGCTGTCAAACACCAAAACAAGCATGCTATGAATATATAAACTGATAAGCAATAATACAATTTCGAATCAGATGATCATATTTGATATTTATAGTCAAATTTTGAGAGTTATTCTTTTT
>Ga0209489_104296_pt1 | contig 26448 bp, 12 predicted proteins | sample SiratrowhiteBW_FD_187527 | JGI IMG/M metagenome (GOLD analysis project Ga0209489, IMG submission 187527) | Root nodule microbial communities of legume samples collected from California, USA - Siratro white BW (SPAdes) (version 2) | ecosystem: Host-associated > Plants > Roots > Nodule | place... | reverse complement strand
TTTTTTTTTTTTTTTTTTTTTTTTTTTGACTTCACAAACTGTTAATCAAACTCAAGAAACCTAACTATCCTCGTATTGATTAAAGGAGGAAAATTAATATATTCATTTCAGAATCAACAGACTACCCAAGAAGATTATTCAAAAATTAGAAGCATAAGCTGGATGACAGCTAGACTCTAGAGTGACACCATTATGCATTGATCAAGAAAATATATAAGATTTTAAAAAAAATGGCAAATATTGAGAGAACTCGACTCTGTAGTAGTGATTCTGTAGATATACTTGTTTGGATGCCGCAAGAGAACATAATACATAGGGTCCTGTGAAGATTCTTGAGATGACAGCTTCAAAAATTGCACGACAATGTAGGCAGATGTTGTGATGCTGAAACAATTGAAAAACATACCAAAAAGATGGTGAAATAAATTAGCACTTCTGAGATTCTTTTGAATGACCAAAAACAAGAAAAGAAACAACTCCGAAGCTAATAATCAATCTGAGCTTTTACACAGATGAAAGGAACCCTTACATTTTATTCGTGATATGAAATCAGAGTATTGTTGCCAGTTTTCTCCATATGTGTAACAAATGATAGGAAAACATAAACAAAATTGAATCTAGTAGACTATTCTTCAGTCTTCAAAAAAAATTTGAGAAACATGAAAAGATAACTACAATGTGACTTACTAGCAGCATAACACAAATAACCAAGATTAACTAATCTTTACATGAGTCATGAGAAAAAAGTTATGATGCATTACATAAATTCATTTCAAAGATGAAGAAATTAGCATCATCCATCAGATCCTTGAACCACTTGTTCCACACACAATTATATAGCACTGAGAGTTATATTTAAACCAAAAGTAAGGAAACATGACATCTAATTGGATTTTTATTTTGAATGACAATTATATCTGAACAAGGTAATTGAATTTGGAAAAAGTACAGAAAAAGTAGAGATCTTGTTGATAAGTTTTTGCCCATAGCTCCGATAATATGTTCTACATATTAATACTAGCCTCGGTAAAGCAATATTACATATTATTATTCAATTAAAATAACATCAAACAACGACAGAAAATGATACCTTCCAAGGCAGACAAGCAAAACAATCCACAGAATTGAGCTAATCAAGTTTGATTCCTTGTAAGCAACCCAGATCTGATGTGAAAGACAATGCAAATCAGAGCTTATGAAACTTCGCTCGAGAAGTGATTTTAACATAATATCAATTAGGCAAAGTTCTTTTAAGCATTACCCATGTACTAGAGTGATTTTAAGTCCATATTTGGTTCAGCTTATTTTTGAGAAACAATCACAGACTTTTTTGTTAGCTTTATGAGACATTCTGAAAAGTAAGGGGTCATTTCTCCAAAAAAAACACCCAACAACAAATGCACATAATTTGAAAATTGAGAGTTAGTTGTTTTAAAGATAAGTAACATAATATATAAAAAACAAGTAGGAAATACATTATACATGTCTCCCCAACTTGACTTGAATTCCGATGAAAAATTACAAAGGCACATAGCACAAGTGATGAGTTTCCAGTAGAAACCGCACTGAACTTTTCAGAGGAAGTTTACAATTGAAATTTTGCATTAGTACAATTAAAACCAGACATGAAGTGTCAACTTTATTTCTCACTCCAAGACACGACACAAGATCAGTCTACTCACAAATCCAATGCAGCACATATATTTTAAATTAGAATTTAATAACTTTTCTTTGCAAAAGTTTATCATTAATCAAATCCCTTTCTCTATCTAAAACTGATATTGGTATCTAAGCGTCACTAAATATCTTTGTTTATTCTGTCATTGCAGTTATCACTTAAAATAATATATAGATTCCTCACGGTGTAAAATATCGCAGTTTCAATTAAAATTATAAACGTAATACTTAAAATACTGAATTTAAAATTAAAATTATCGAAGTCTATATAAAATACTGAAGCAATTAACGAAGTCAAGTAGTTTGTTGACTTACACCCAAAGCTACAACGTTGATATAGAAATCAATCAAAGTTGCTGCCATCCACCTGAACCAAATAAAATTTGGGAAAACTTTGTTTATTCCGAGAGAAAGCAGTGAACTAAAATACAGAAAATAAGTACCGATTGGATCAACTTTCCCAGCGCCAATCACGAGAAAAATTAAAATTAAACAAACTTCGTCTAACTTTAAAAAATTAAAATACATAAACTGATTTTAATTTTTAAAAACAAATTTATGTTTTCGTGGATCGTTGTATTACGATACTGAAGAAACAAGAGTGTTAGTTAATTCAGCAAAGAAATGAGATTAACTAAAATTCCGTGTAAACATGTGTTGATGGCGTAATTGAGATTGGATAGAGAGAGGTTACGGTGTGAGGAGTTCTTTACGAAACGGAAGACCATCGGTGAAGAGAGTGTAAAGAAGGGTAGCAAGCATGAGAAGTCCCACAACAGTGAAGAGAGTTCTCAAAGCGGTTGCCACTGAAATTTTCGCCATCGAGATTGAGAGAGAAAAGCAACTGCAAATAGCAGTGAAGAAAATTAAGAACAAAGACGAAATCTGTGGTTTATATGTGACCACAAACACAATACCTTATAAAGTAAGTTATATCAGTTGAATTTGACTCCTGGATTAAGGTGGATAAGGTATACTATTGTAAATTGATGAATATTTTAAATTCTCAAAATATAATATAGTGAATAGAGAAGTGTAATGAAAATTTGTGTTGTTGTTAATATTAAAATAAGTCTGAAAATCTGAAGAAAAGGATACAAAAAATTATACAATTTATGTAAGAAATTCAGGTGATTTAGTTTTTTTTTTCTTTTGAGAAAAAAAGAGTATAAAATAAATAAATAAATATTTAAGCGATTTATGTTAAAGGTGAAAAATAGTATGTTCCATCCTTTAATTCAACTAGCTCATTTATGTTTTAGCGTAATAAGTTTTCTTTTAGCACATCTACAACGATTTTATGAGTTTGAAATTCATCAAATCTAGTCGATTAAATAATATATAATATATAATAAAAATAATAGTTATTATAATGAATAATTATTTTAATTTCTGATTTTCTAATTCTGCATCAGTAATTATAGAAAATGTCGAAACAATAGGGTTTGATTCAACAAGTGAAACCATTTTTTTCCTGATTTTTAATTTTATTTATTTTTTTATTACTTAACTCTATATGAATTACATGGGTTGGATTGTGGATAAGAATAAATTCAACATTAATTGGACTTACACCCTTAATTTATTGGTTGAAATCAATCTCATTTTTGTTGTTCATTTTTCATTACCTCCTTATAAGGAGCTTTTTCTTTGCAATTAGTATTGTTAATTTGTAGTGTGTGTTCACTTTCCTTTACCTTGAAAATATTCATTCAATAAAGTGAGAATATATTATCTATAATAATTTATAAAGGAAATTCATTTTTTTAATACAATTTACTTTTCAATCTATCGGTTTATTCATTCTCTCCCGTTTTATCTTTTTTTTTTCAAATAACTGTTAAAGTTATAACCTCAAACTCTTTAACTCTCAAGTTCTTTTCTCTCTCATACCTTTTTTTTTTTAATAACTAATGGTTTCAAACTCCTTTAATCTTAAATTTTAATCAAAGTGACCTAAAAATAAATTGCCTGGATAAATATACATTAAAAGAATATGAATTTAGCAATCTTTTAACCAACCCAACCAAATTTAAAAAATATATTTGATGCAAAAGGCCTCCCAATATTATTTTCATCTTGGAAGGATAAATCATGAACTGTGATTTAAACTCCATTGACAAGAGTACACATAATAATCCTCGCGAAAGTATGCTTCAAGTGTCTACTTCTCAGGAAAACACGCTATCTTATTCCATTAAACCACTTTCTCACCACCCAATTTTGTTATATGTATCTCATGTTCTAGTTTGTTAGCAAGGCAATTTACTATTCTCTTATCCCTCTAGAACTATTAAGTGTTGTTGGCATCCAGCATTGTTGTTACAAGTGAATCTTTAGTCATGATCTAAACAAAAATTTTAAAATTGCAGTGACTCTCTATCGTCTTTAATTTTCCATTTGATGCATATTCTAGACCAGATACGTTGCTGAGTGTTATTGTTTTTAATCTGATATTTTGTTTCTTTTTCCAAATACTGACTCCAAACGTTAAAATCTTCAAATAATAACTTACAAACTCATCTGCCACCATTGGGCCGCTGTGGTGTTCCTCTCAGTTCCTCCCACCAAAAATCACCTGTGTCTGCCATGTTCAAAACCCATGTTCGACCTTCCGAACAAAGCAAATTCTAAGCGTAATGGCAAGGATGAAGACTAAATAAAGCATGACAATAACAAACATCGTATACTCCTAACACAGGCTTGTTTTGCAAAGGAAACAAAAGCTACATCAGTGTGACGCATCACAGAGATTAAGTAGCATTCAAACAGAATATAAACTTTAGAAGGTCCATGGCACATCTCAATTTGACAATCAACGGGAAAGAAAGTTCAAAAATTATTTAAACATTCCATGGTTCATGCCGCATCACGCAGGCTGTAGTTTATCAATTGAACATGCTTTACCTGCAAGTGCAACATTCTGAAGCTCGTCCTTCCTAAAACAGGACTACAATAAATGGTACAATTTATCAAAATGGCAACCTCAAGGTACACAGTTTACTCTCACAATCAAAGCATACAGTATGTATGCACTGAATGACCAAAAAGAATTTGAACTACAGAAACAAGGGGACTTCAGAAAATTATTCAGTATGTCCGTATCAGCATGCACATCCACTCCTCTGTTCATTTTCTGGAACTGCCGCCTCAGGAATTCCTTGAAAATATCTGCATTTGAAATTGAAACAAAAGAGTTCAAAAGTCAGTTAAGCATCTATCTGCCAATAAATCAACCTGGAAATAAGAAAATGCCAAACAGAATAAGGCATGAGACTCTAAAGAAGGAATAAATAATAAACTTCATATCATATTCAGAAATAACCAATGAAGCCGATGTAGTAAATAAAATCTGTTTTTGTTAGCATTAAACTCAACAATCATCAGTTTCTTAAGGAGTATAAGTCTTTGTTCAAAAGAAATCTGGATGGTTTATAATTACTACCTTTAATTTTGTGTGCTGTGTTTTTAATATTAATTATAACATAGCTGTTATGGATAGAGAGAAAGATGAACTTGAAGAGTCTATTCTGAGATTATTATAATAAAAAAAAATAAGAGTAGCTTTAGAACAAAAGTTTATTATGCTATCTACAGCTTTATACATATTTTATATATTTTATGGAGTTGTCATGAATCAATTGTTGAGAAGATTGTTGGTATATTAACTTAGAAGGAAGGGTGGAACATCTTGGAAAGAGTATTTTTTAGAAGATTGTTGGTATATTAACTTAGAAAGAAGGGTGGAACATCTTGGAAAGAGTGTTCAAGGGTGTCAACTGATGCAATCAATTTTTGAGAAGATTGTTGGTACATTAACTTAGATGGAAGGGTGGAACATCTTGGAAAAAGTGTTTAAGGGTGTCAACTTGAGAAGATTGTTGGTACATTAACTTAGAAGGAAGGGTGGAACATCTTGGAAAAAGTGTTTAAGGGTGTCAACTGATGCGCCTTCAGACTCTACTAGGTGAGTTAGAGGCCATGAAGATGTAGGATTCATAAGAGACTCTACTAGGTGAGTTAGAGGCCATGAAAATGTAGGATTCAGAAGATGTATCTAGTTACATTAGTCATGTGTAACAGTAGCCAATTAACTCAAGCACAATAGAGAAACCCTCCCTCAAGGTGATGTATGTGCAACACAACTCAAAACGAGACATAGAGGTCATGGTTACTGTCGTAGCAAAGATCATGGTAATCGAAACAACAATAAAGAGAGAGGACAAACAAACCAGCAAGGCATGGACAAGGTCATGGAAGAGGTGATCATTCTAATTGTCCAAATGTTGAATGTTATAATTGTAGAAAATATGGACATAACTTAAAATATTGCTATGCCAAGAAGAAAGTGGAAGAAAATGAAAATTTAGTTAAGGAAGAAGAAACAAAAAATGAAGGAGGGATCCTCGTTATGGCCAATATAGTGTGGTATCCAAATATTGGTGCTAGCAATCATATATGGGGGCATAAACATCTCTTTCTATATGGGAGCATAAACATTTCTTTCTTGATATACAAGAGATAGAAGATAAACATATCTTTCGGATACTCAACAAGGTTCCAACCAATCAAAGGCAGAGGAAAATATGGTTCTTAAAACGTCCAAACCATTAGAAACCCATATGGTAGAGATGGAAGCCACAAAGAATAAAGAAAGATGAAATTTTCAATCCTCTAGTTGGTGATTTTAAGTGGTGTGATTATTTCAGTGAATTTGAATCTGTGACCATAAAAGCAAAGCCAACTAAGAAAGCTATTGGTAACACATACAGTGGTAGGTCTATATGCACCTTATTTGTCTTCAAGCCTTCATGAATCTGGATGGTCAATCATTATTACCTTTAATTCTATGTTTTTAAGGTTAATTATAATGTTAATTATAGCATAGTTGTTATGGATAAAAAGATGAATTTGAAGAGTCTATTCTGAGATTAAGTATTCTACTCCATATTATAATAAAAATAAAAGCATAGATATATCCTTCAAACAAAATTTTTATTATGCTATATTTTTTCTCTCTTTAAGAAGAAAATAAAATATCCTTTATCTTCTGTTATCAGTTTTATGATATCAAAAAAAATGCACAAAAAAGTGAATGGTGATATCTATCAGTATACGGGAAGCTTTCTCACCACAACTACCATCCCATTCCAACCTTGTAGTTTGGGAAATGGACTAACATTACAAAGCTTCCTTTCCATTATCACTCCAACACAGAAACACACACTCTTCAAAATTTTCCTGGAATCCGTAAAAAAACTATATATGATTTGAGGTAAATTGAGTTGGAAATCCAATTCCATGTTTGGAACTCATTATAAATGGAATATATTTACTATAATGTTGTAGCTTTAAAGTTTCATATTTATAATATAATCTCACAATGAATAATTAAAACTATCCACACTTCCTCTTTAATAATACAGTAAGGTATCAACTTGTGTTAATATTTATATACTCAACCTCCTTGGCTAACAGTAGTTGGCACTTCACATATATATAGATACATGTTTTTTTTCTCATAGTTCAAAATTATGAATATCACACTAAACTAAAGGCAGCCGTTTTCGTTTATAAAAACAGAAAAGCTAAATACACAGACAGGATGTGTAATATTGAGGAGCAAACTCCAACTAGCTCCTCTCCCTTTGTTTTATATGATTTTCATTTCACACAGACAAAAAAAAAGAATATATAGCAGTGACAAGAACTCACAATCTATATTAGAGAAAATATTACTATAAGAATAAAGATAAAAACAGCACGTCATGCCCAAACATACATAACAGCTAATAAGAATACGTTTTTTTTTTTAACTTAATAAGCTATCAGCCGCATGAATGTAAGTGCCAGTATATAAATTCGTATTTTTAACCAAACAAAGAAATCGTGGAGCAGGAAAACGTTTGAATACTCTCTACTAGACATTATAACTCCATAGACGACCAGATAATTAGGACAATCAGTGCCAGTATATAAATTCGTATTTTTAACCAAACAAAGAAATCATGGAGCAGGAAAACGTTTGAATACTCTCTACTAGACATTATAACTCCATAGACGACCAGATAATTTGGACAATCTATTAATCACAGCATCAATAAAGCTGTTTGCTTCAATAACTGAACATCAAACTCAATTTTATTTAGTAAATGGAACATCAAACTTCCTTGAAGTATTAATTGAATTGAACATTATTGACATTGGAAGTTTAAAGAAAAAAGAATCTTGATTGAAATGAGTATCATTTCCATAGCAACGAGATAATTTCTTACTTAAGTATTGTTAGCATGTTCAAAAGGAACCAGTCATGATAGCTTAATATCACATATGCACATAAATGGGTAACATGTCAAGTGATAGCAATATCTTGTCAAGAAAAGTGAAAGGGATCAAATATTGACCCTTGGACATTATATGAACTGTTAAAATTATAAACTTAGAACTTAAAGGTCAAATGATCACATGAAAAAGTTGCATGACTTTAACTTCCGATCTTAACTATACATGCTCTATTCTCTTTTCCTAAAAATAATTTGGCATAGATGACCATGGAGATATAAATGGTGACCTGATTAGCTGAAATAAAAATAGAGCCACCAAGAAAATTTGGCTCTAATAAATGAACAACAAACAAGTATTGCATTTATACATCTTCAAAGTGGAACATCAAACTATCATAAGCACAACATAACCGAACATTTACTTTATTTGTTTCAGAATCTTCATAGTATTGACATTTGACAATAGGTTTTAGGTTGCTTCTGCTTTAGATGAATCCTACCATTTTGTTCATTGTGTTTAATATCTTGAACACCTTCACAGTCAACTTTTTGCAATAAGAGTATTCCTCACAATTACTTTCTCTCTAGACACATTGATTTGAAAGAGAATTTACTGAAGATCATTAGATTTTTTTTCACAATAGCTATCATTCCATAACTGGGTTTCATGCCTTGAAAGTAGTAATATCAATGAGATCAATGCCACAATGAATATTTTGAATCTGTTCATCCACCTTTGTTTTTTCAACCTCACCTCTTCTTCCACACTACAAAAATTTTGAAGTGGTATATTATAATTTTTCATAGCTTTCGCTAGAGATGGCAAAAACAAGATGGACCCAACAAGTCAACTCACTTAATGCAGCTTTTCTAACTAGGATTTGGAGGAAGGTGAAAACTCGTAACTTGGAACACAAGATCCTATGATCTGACCTAAAATGCAAAATTACACTTATATAAAATACATATGAATAAAAAACAACAAAAATTGAGAGAATAACCTCTAAATCACAATATTTAAAACAATTTTAAATTCAAAATTTGTAATCATAATCATAATATTCAAATAGTATAATCATAATGTCATAATGTTCGAACAGTATAATCATAATGTCAGGTTAACTTATGTGGGTGACTCATTCGTGGAGATCTTCAGTGTTTCTCCCCCTTTGGTTTCCCAACAGAAAGGCAATTCAAGTTGATCTGATAGCTTAAGATGTAACTATATAGTAGTTGCATGAACAAGATGGAGCTACTGGTTCAAAAATTGAGAGTGCAAAAAACAAAATGGGAAAAGGTCAAAAACATGGAATATTTATATTCTTTACTTCCACTAGTTTCAATACTACTACTTCGATATAAAATTTTCAATTTAAAAAAAAAAAAAAAAAAAAAAAAAAAAAAAAAAAAAGAAAAATGACACAAGAAGAAATGTCATCTTCATTAGCAAATTCTCTAACAAAGAATCTGCAGCTAGAAAAGAATATCAAAGAGAACTAGTAATAAAAAAGATTATCAAGGGAAAGGCTTCTATTGCTTATGCCAACAAAGGAGGATTTTGGACATCGCAGAAGCCATCCACAACAGTAGCAACTCAGAACATGTCATCAACATGGAAGTTATTGTGAAAAAACTGAAATTCTAAAAGAGAAAGGCTTAGATGGAGATATTCTATCCCATGATCTAGGTTTTCATGTGGCTATCAATTTCTCGTGAGATCATTTATTGCCTTTAATGAACACAATCTTTTTAAGAAAATGGATGAGTTTAGATAATGCCTGCATCAATGCCAAAAGCACATCTAAGATGAGCAATTGGCATTGACTTGTATAGATACAACCACTAATGTTTGGAAGAAGGGAGCAGGTTTGGGAATTTCTTTATAAGAAGCAGATCCTGACTCCATAAGATGGAGCTCAAAACGGAATCAAAATTTTCAAATTAAAGCGTTTCCGAAATGCCAGCGGAACTAGCGCTCTTAAGTGCCTTTGACGATAGTTTGGAAATTACCTCAACATCTTCTTCCATATGCAAAGCAGCTAAGTTAAATAACTTGACAGAACATTATGCTCCAAATTAATTATTCTTTTACATAATATTCAGAGACAGTAATAAAATTTACATTCAATAAAAAACTTAGGCAAAAAACAGAAATATGTGCCATGAGATGCATATCAGTGAACCATCTTCTATTTCTATCACGTCATCAACATTCTAGATTCGCCTTAATGCATACGGATTGTATATTAAATCTTAGGTAAATAGGTGGTTCAATACAACAAATATTGAAATATTTCATTTTTAGTGCAATAAAAAAAAAAAAAAAAACTATCTTGGTACAAAAACTTTAATTCAGTCAGTTTTGTTTAAAGTTCATCAATGACCGAGATAACTCGGTATGTGTTTGATCTTTAATAATTGTCTCGTGTATTTATTTGAGGAAAACTACATTAATATGCAGAGTCAAAATTGTGAATTTAGAATACCTGCAAGTAGAGTTGGAATAATTGCAAGGTTAATACCCGTGACAATTTTTAAAGACCAAACACATGTTCAATTACCTCAACCATTAAGGAAGTTTAAACAAAACTAACAGCATTAAAATTTTTGTAATAAGATTTATTTTTCCCTTATACGTACTAAAAACAAAATATGTCAATATTGTTGTAGTGAACCGACTATTTATCCTTAAATCTTAAATTGCAAGTAGTACTAGCATCATAGACTATAGATGTACATGTTTGGTTCAATTGTATATTAGTACAACTTATATTCATGTATATCTGCACACCAGTCCGAAGTGAAACTTACATGTCTTGTTCGTGCTCATTGGCTAGAGCAGCCTTGGCAATACACAGAAATGCAGCATCAACATTGAAATCCTCTTTTGCAGATGTTTCAAAGTAGGGAATATTTCCTTTTGAGGCACACCAATCCTTCGCTTTCTTCTCAGAAACCTGCACGTAAGATAAATAAACACTTCACATCACAGAGATAAAGTGAGAAAATTTCAAAGTGCAATAATAGTTGCCTACCACTCGACTATTCCCGCCATCAATATCAATCTTGTTTCCAAGCAAAATAAATGGAAATGTCCTTGGATCTGGAGGGTTTGCCTGCATCACAAAATACAACGAGAACATAAATCCGAACACAGAGCTTATCCAGCAATTCCAACATTGGTAGGTCATACACTAGAGTTAAACAATTTGTGAATATTGTGAGCACACACTAGCTAATAGATGCATTTGTCTCTGTTGTGAGCACACAACCATACACTAGCTAATAGTCAAAGCAGCAAGAGATAAAGCATTTTGAAAAGGACAAGAATTACCTGTTTGAGAAACTCCTCATGCCAGTTGTCAAGGGTATCAAACGACTTCATCACATTAACATCATACGCAAGAACACAGCAATCCGCGCCTCTATAAAAAGCAACCCCGAGGCTTTGGAATCTCTCTTGCCCAGCAGTATCCCATATCTATCAATCAGACACACAAAATAAACACATTGGAACACAACACAATTTTCGCAACAACCCTAAAACAGAAAAATTCAAAAGAACACTGAAATACCGTTGGAATAGGAAACGAAACCCACTTGTAGAGTGACAAGTCTGTCGTCAATCTGAAGCTCTTTAGTGACAAAATCAGCTCCAATGGTAGCCTTGTATTGCTGACTAAACTTCTTGTGCACGTATCTACACAATTAGTTAAGGTCCACACAGAGCTAAATTCCAAAGAATAAAAAAGGACGTATAGAATTACCAATAACTATAAAAATATCATCAAAATAACCAAAAACACAAATCTGATAAACTTTATACAGATGCGCTGGCTATGATTACAGTTACAATTATAATAAATCATTGTAAACCAAAAAGAATCCGAAAAGCGGGCAAGAAACAGCGACGCGCGGCGCGTGAGGATACTGATTCATCAACGAGGTCTTTCCCACCCTGGCAATGGCAAGAAACGAATCAGATAATGCGTTTTCAAAAGCGGCGTTGCCGGAAAAACACAAAAGAACGTACCCGCTATCGCCAAGAACAATGACCTTGAGCAAAGTTCGCCTGCGCAACGACATAGCTGCTTACGGTGGGGGCGCAACGCGCTCGGTTTGTTCCTTCCTTCGCTTTTTTATTGAGGGATTTGATTTCGAGGTCAACTACGAGCACAAAAGGGGAAAAAGAACGCCATTTCCGATCGCTTTCTGCACTCTTCTTGTACTAAACAGATTTCACCAAAAACAAAAAAGGAAAAGTAATTTTCCGTTTTAATAAATATATTTTATGGACTAAAAAAAAATAACCGAACGAGAGATTCTTACAGGTTGGTTATGTGGATGCTTGTAATGTAACTAATTTTGAAACTTTTTTCTTTATGGAAAGTAAATAGATGCGTGTCTTAGATTAAATTAAATAGAATAAAAGATAAATAAGTTAAGACATAATTACGTAATTCAAGTAATTGCAAGAAAGGTGTTGCGAGATAAAGTTAGGAAGCGTGCATGAATGATGCCACATTGTGGGTGATCTATCAGATCCAATAATATCGCTGCGAGTTGTTTGGAAGAGAAAAGAAGAAAAGGTGTCAAAATACGATACACCTAGAAGATTCCATCGTAATTATTTACGTCAAAATTGAAAGGGACTATTCAATAAAAAGATTAACCAATTCAGTACTCCATTTATTAAAATTACAAAAACGACTTCTCGTTGAATTGATATATCAGTACAAGAGAATATCAAAATCCAGTTAAAAGTGGGTTCATAAATTTTTTAATTTTTAAATATTATTTTTTCTTTAAATTTATTTTTTTATTTTATGTTTAATAAATTTAATTTCATCGTTTAAGTAATAATGAGTTTAATGACTTTTTTTCTATTTCATAGTTTGTTTATTTCTACCTAGTTTCACACAACTAATGAGTTAAAAGAAAAATTTAAGAGTGAGTAATATTTTATTTGAGTTTATCTATTAACAATTAATAAGATATTTGAGCGTTAGTAAAATACTTAATTGATATGAGCAGTCATTTAAATAATAATATATTATACATGGGACGGTATGATAATTGCTTAGTAATTATGAATATTAACTAAATAACTTAGAGATAGTATAATTTATATGTGTGCAGTGTGTATATATAAGATTTAAACTAGTGATAAATTGTATAAAAAATTTTGTACACCTAAATATTTATATGATGTACGATGTTCCATTATTTTTATGGTTAATTCTACAATTTGATATCAGATATATACTTTCGTTTGTATCAGATATTAATCTCCAGCCATACATGTTTAACTGTGTGTGGAAATAATAGCAAATTGAGTTCATAGAAGGGTGATATAAAAGTGAAATACATTCAAATATTTAAAATTGTTCCTATAAAAATGGTATATTGTGTCTTGTTTAAAATAATTTACCATTGTAAATTAAAATTGAAAATTTGAAAATAGTCTAGTTTGGTTTTGAAATTGTGTTGGTTTTAAATGGGTCAAAATATTAATAAGTTGAAAGTGTTAATAAGTTTAATGAATTTGTATTTTATTTGCTTTAATGTAATAAATAGTTTTTATTTAGTTTAATTCTTTTTAAGTGTTAAATAACTTTTTATGTTAGTATTAATTTGGTATAAAACAAAAATGAGTTTTATTAGTAATTTGAGTTGAATGAGAATTTTCATTTGTTTTCTCCATTTCTGTTTCAGTGTAAGTTTTTAATAGATCTGTCAGCATTTGACTTTAAAATGATAATTAAAATTTTTATGTCTTACAGGTCTGGAGATGAAATTGGTGAATTTAACTCATGCAACTTGGTGCCAAAATACTTTAACCCATTTAGTGATAATTGGCCTGCTATAAGCTTATATATATATATAATCTTATTCAAGTAAGATGATAAGAAGACTTTTATGGTTAAAGCTTTTCTCACAAAAGATAAATTATTCTTCAATTAATGGATTCTAATGTTCATTGATAGCTTATTATTCATGTCACACCTAAGGACAAAGAGTAATCTTTGTTTTTTTGGAAAAATATTATTAAAGTGACACTTGGTTTAAACAATATTTTCCTATTTCATGTTGCATGTTTTAAGTTACCCAATCATTGTATAATCATAATAAAATGTTGTTTTCATTATATGTAGTGTTTATTTCAATTTATGTTGTTTGTATGGTTTACTGAATTATTAGGATAAACATTAGGTTGGAATGTAATAAACTAAAATATAAAAACATTTTAGTTCATAAAAAAATTATTTCAATGACAATTTTCAAATAATATGTATAATATGAATTAGTAGTGTGGCCAGACATCATGAATTGAGATATTTTTATAATTAAAAATTGGAATTCACTATTTTACCTTTCAAAAATGTTACATGTGGTATTCATATCACTTTTGTTTATCTATTTGACATTATTGGTTAATGTAATCTAGAAAATTATTTTTGTTATACAATTTTAAAAAAAAAAAATCAATTTCTGATTAAAGGTAAGGTGAGTTCCATTTCTTTTATTCAAATTCAATTGCCTACCTTAATAAATTTTGAAATGTGAAAATTTGAGTTTAAAATTCTGATTGAAATTTGAATGGTTACTCATTATTTGGAAGGTAAGGGTGAGTTTCAAATTTTTTTATTTAAATCCAATGGACTATCTTAATAAATGTTGGGAGGTGAAAGTTAGGTTTCAATTTCTTTGATTGTTATACAAATTTAATTTTTTTTTTGTGCAAGCACTTTAACATATAATTCTCAATTAATATTTATTTAATGACTTACAATAATTGTATTAATATATTCATATTCATTTCAGACTGTTTACAAATAATTATGTGATTGCATATATAAGATAAGAAAAAAAAACTACTGAACTTCTAATCTTATATGTTTGATTTATCAAATGGATTTCTCAATGCCCATGAATACCCTAATATCTTCTCAAGTTAATTTGTCACATTTAGGTGAGCATTATTATATTTTTTTCTACTTTATTATTTTAAAAAAATATCATATTTTCTTACAATTTTTTTCATTTTTCATATTATGTAGATATTTGTTCTAAATTCAAATTAAACAATATTTCAGGTTGTTGATGTAAAACCATTGTTCAACTAACAAATGTTAATTGAATCAATTTCATGATTAAGATGTAAAAATGACATTCATAATATATATATATATATATATATATATATATATATATATATTAAATTTGTAATTTTTTAATTACTATACTTTTTCTTTTCTTTTCAAATAGTGTTTCAGTCTTAACTCTACATGATCAAACTCAATTCTAAAGTTTATTATGATATTTTAATTTTTTATTTATAAAATTGTTTAATTAATTGTAACACATACAATAAATAACACTTTTAATTGATGGATCTGTAGAACGTGGTATTAACTGTCATGTTCAAATGTGTTAGGATGAATAAGTTTTTGGATGTGATGTATGAAAGGAAAAGTTAAACTTCCTCTTAAAATAAACCTTTCCTATTTCTAACATTGATAAATGAAGAAGATAATAGAAATTTAAATTTATGATATAATCATAATATCATAAGATGCAATAATATCTTTGCTTTTATTTTAATCAATAAAAGTTCAAAACTCAATCAATAAAAGAAATAATTACCCATTTATATGGAGTGACATAGATTTATCTCAATATATATGCCATTTTATATATATATATGTCTCCTTTATCTATTTTAGATTAAACTATAAGATTAATATTGGTTCAAGATTAAAAAAAAATATTGATAAAGATTAATAGCTTGATTCAAGATTTGAAAAAATTCAAATTGTAATTTAATATTGCTTCTTATACGTTGTAATCACAGTAGAATTCAATCATTATTAACATATATTATTTTTCAATTGGATTAAGTCAAATCCAAATTGACTAAAAGTTTGTTTCTTAATAAGTTGACTTTTGTTGCAATTGAAAATGCCTTATATATTCAATAACTCCTTATTTTCGATTAGTTTTCCAACATACATGAATTTATCCTGACAATTGTTCTTCTTTATTTTTCAATGCAACATCAGATCTTAACTGCTTAACTGGACTCAATAACAACAATCAAATCAAATTAAACTAAATAAAAATCAAAACCTGTAAATTTGGATTGAATAAAAATTAGATGAGAAATCAATAAATGAAGTTATTATATATTTTAAAATTAAATTATTTAAATCAGGGAGATAAAATAAAGTATAAAAAGGAAATGTTTTAAAAATATTCTACTGGTTTAATTGTTTTAATAGTGATATAAGTTGAAAAATAATAAAAGTTAAAAACATATAGGAAAATGAAAAGTAATGTTATAAAATTACTAGCTGAAGTTGCTAAAATTTAAAAAAAAATGAAAACGATAAATGTTAAAAAAAACAATGTTTATGACAAATAAAATGTCAAGAAAAGTTTAAAAATATATGAAAATATATTTAAAATTAAAAGTGTGAAAACATAATACAGAAAAACATATTTTTTTTAAAAAAATATAGAAATTTAAAAGTATTTTTCTTTTAAAAAATGCTGAAATTTATATAATAATAAATTAATATTTAAATTAAAAAAACGATAAAAATCTTTAAAATGTTTTAAAAACATGAAAATGTAAAAGAAGTATATTGTTAAAGTACAGTAAGTTGAAAATACAAAAAAAAATCAACAAAATTATTATATTTAACTAACAATATTAAACTTTCTAAAAACAATGCTTATGAACACAATTCGACAAAGTTGAGAAATATAAAAAGCTTAAAAGCACACTAATGGTTAATTTTATTGTGAAAGAAAAGTTAACCAAGTTATCTTAAATTTATAGAATATTAGATGAAGTTGTCATAAATTAGACCTCACAATGTTCCAAAAATTAAAATGACAAATAAGTATTTTGATAGTTTCTAGTTCTTCAATCAAGATGTTTCTAAGTTTACAAAATTTATCAAAGCAAAGAATTATAAATTTACAAAAATTATAATTGCACCATGACTTGATTATACTCCATCATTATTCAATTTGATAATGTTCTTATACAAAATTGAATTGAAGATGTATTGTTGATACGATTTGACATATATTGTATGATATGTTGAAATGACCTAATGAGAATATCCAATTACTTTGATTTTTCCAAACCCATATTTATTAGTCAGAAGATTATGTTAAAAGAAAAGAAAAACCTCTTTATTCATTGACAATTAGTGAGTGACACTAAGTGAAGGGTTAGTCACATAAAATATCAATTTTTGTCAGGACTTTAAACCTTTGTACCTTTTTCAAATAAGGTTAATCTTATAAGTGTAGTTCAATTTTTTAAAATTTCATTGAAGTAAGGCGAAATCGGAGAATGAACTCAAAACTAAATAAAACCTAATTACCTTGAATCAAATGGTATGGTAGGTTATTTTCCTAGAAAGGATTAAATTAATTGCATCGTTAATCCACAACAATCCCTCTAATTAATAAGTTAATACGTAACACCAATTTGAGATTTGAAAAACTGCACCGAACTGCTGTATAGTGTTTGTTCGTGTCTTGACCATGGCGACTCAACCGAGCGATGCAGAACTCATAGTCAGCTTGCAAGCCAGGGTCAAGGTATTTCCGTTCAATTTCAGCCAATTTTCCATGTTTTTCTTTCTTAGCCAGTAGAATTATTTTTCGTTTCTGCTATTCGGTCTGCGTTTCTGCAACTATATATCCTAAATTGCTTTTGTTCTTGTTTGTTTGTTTCCGGAAACTGAGATAATCTTGAATAGGAAAACCAGTCACAGTGTTTTGTTAGGTTTAGGTGGTTTTCGCTTGCATTTTATCTTTGACGTGGTTTTTCCTACTGATTTGTGCTTCATCTATTCAGGAACTAGAAACTGAGAATGCAAAGCTGTTAGCTCAACTTTCTGATTGCCACAGTCATGAGGTTAGCTGGTAGACTGTTTCATAGTTTTGTCAGCATTTTTGGTTTTGTTTTATATTTTGGCAATATTGGAGCACAGTTAGCCTGGAAAAGTTAACCATGAAAAACAAAGAGGCAGGGGAGGAAGCTGCATTCTTCAATGAAATTTGTTTGAAACTTTGATGCAGATGGAGGAAAAATTACATGGACCTGACGGGAAAGGCGGGGAATCAAAAGAAGGCAACGGGAAATTTGAAAAGAAGATAGAGAAAACAAAGCCAGGTTCCGTTCTGGATACTTTCTTTAGGGGAGTTCCTGTGGCACCTGTGACATGGGTGACTGAAAGTATTTTTCAATAAATAATGTCATGATAAATTTCTCTCCCTCCTCATTATTTTTTTTTTAGGTCAAAATTATATTGAAATTGAAGTTATAAGCTCCACTTTCTGTTCTGCAGTAGAAACTGTGTACCGTGTTTGATGATCGTCTTAACTTCTTGATTTCATTGTTTTTTTAGGCGAATACCTTGTTTCTGTTCTTCAGTTCCAGTGTTGTTTTATTTTTAAATTGTTTTTGTCCTGTGTATATGTTTCCTTTCTTTGTTGTAGCTTCTATCAGTTTTGTAAAACAGATCTACAAATTTAAATTAGCTTTTACATCATGAAACAGGTTCTGACACAAGGTTTTTGAGTCATCGCAGCAAGAGATATGTAGCTTTAAAAGTCATGTATTTTGGAAAAAGGTATATACTATCACTGTAATATGTGCCTTTGTTTTCTGTCTTAACAATTTGCCTCATAGCTACTGTCTTTCTTATCCAGAGGTTGAGAGTCAAACCTTTCACGGCAGCCTATATCCCCTCCATTTGGAACTGGGAAAGGATTTGTTTTTGTTTTCCATCTTATCAATTTCTGCTGAGATGCAGATCTATATTGAAAAGACCCAGCACATTTCATGTAAATTATTTCTTTAATGCAAACACAAAATAAAATAAATTTAGTATTTTTCAAGTTCATTCCACAATCACTCAATTATAGGTTTCTATCTTTTCCAAGTGCTTATATATATTTAGAGCTTGCTTTGCAGGTGTCGTTTGATAGATACTTAATAATATGAACTTCCGTCGTTGAATTAAAGCTTTTTGTTTTCTTTCTGTTTCTTATCCCTTATCATTTTGATTTTTTGGTTCTTTACACTTTTGGTGTACATTGAATTAAATTCAACATTATAATTAATATCAAGGTCTTCTGACTACCTGTTAAATACAGGTTTTATGGTTTTGCGTCAGAGGCACAAATGCAACCAACTGTTGAGGTTTGTTTTTTCAAAATCACAAGCTAATATTTTTCAATCTGCACAAATTGATCATGAAAACCATGAAGCAGAATTTTCAATGTAATCAAATTATTATTTGTTCTGGATGAAGTATTCTCGTTTGTTAACTGTGGGTATAATTTTTTATAACCATTGCACGATATTGTATGTGAATGCCTCTGTCTATTTATCATTTCTCATTTTTCTTGCAGTCTGAACTTTTTAATGCTTTTGAGAAAACAAGGCTATTGGTTGGGGACAAGAAGGAGTCACAGTATTCAAGATGTGGTAGAACAGATAAAGGGGTTTCCTCGGTTGGACAAGTAAGTTGAGGCAGGAAAGAGTAAAAGAATAGAAAGGAAGTGCTTTCTATTATGATGCATAACTTGATTAAGAAAAGATAATATGACAAGTTGATCTTTTCCATTTTTGTATTAAGATACCCCACTACAACAATCATCGTGCTTCTTAGTAGTAAACTCCTATATGGAAAATGCATTGCTAGAAAAGTCAAGGTACTTTTGTTGGGTGCCACAATAGAGAAAGAGAGGACTAAAGAGGAAATTTTTAAACAAATTAAGACATTATAATTAACATCGGGACTCTTTATCTTTGGGTAAGACCTATGTATGGGGATTTATACTTTGCTGACCCTCAATTGACTTTATTCCCTTACACTCCGTCACCTGCAAGGTTCCATTAGTTCTTGGGACCTTTATTTTTCTTGAAACCTTGATTAAGACCAGTAACTGAAAATTGGAGTTTCTGTTATTGTTGCTATACTCAATTCACTTGTATTCTTTAATGGTAGAAAGAATTTGGAAACTTGATTCTTCTCGGGTGTATATGTGTGGATTATTTATCCAATTTCTCACTTAGTCCCCAAACCATGAGAAATTATCCTTAAATAGCCCCTATGGAAATCTACACTTCCTTGAAAGGTTTTAAGTCTTCAATCTTGACAGAATTTCTCATTAAGATGAATAGTAATACTATATCAGTGATAGGATATTTCAGCTTCATTGACCAGATACGGGTTTATCTATATAAGTAGGTGTCGATGTGCTATTGTGGGTTTGAAATGAAAAAGAAATATTTATGCCTATTGTAGAGATCCCACATCAAATAGAGGTAACTATTATAGTCCTTATAAATCTTAGGTGGTCCTCTCCTTAGTAGTCGCATCGCATGTAGAGATTAGTTAGGTCCAACTAAACCTAAATTGGAGGAAGTTGTTTAAACCCTCTTAATTTGGGGCCTCCTGTTACGTTATGGTTTAGAGCATATGTATTCTTCCTGTCTCTAGGAGACTGTGTTCATCTAACTAAAACAATAAAACCTGAAAATAACGATAAAAGTGTTGCGTAATCCTTAATATTTTATTGTTTAGAAACTGTTGATAGTAAAACAATTACAGGGTTGTTTTGTTGTATGAGAAAGTTGGAAGAAAGGGAGAGGTAGACCAAGAAGGACATTGATTTAGAGGGATCTCATGATAAACAATATCTCTCGAGATTTGGCCTATACCCAAGGTTAATACTGTTGTTTGATCTGTGTAGATGACCTTACCTAATGGGATAACACTTTTGTTGTTGTATTCATTGTATGAGGTCATTGACGTGGGTAGGTTAAATGTCAGTGCCGAATTTCTAATTGTTATATTCCACTACTTTACTTTTGATGACTGCAACTTTATATAATCTGTTAGTTCATTGTTTAATTGGTTCTGATGATGGCGACATCTTGAAGCAGGTGATAGCTCTTTTCCTAAGATCAAACCTCAAGTTATCTGCAATGAACAATGGAAGTTGTGGAGAAGTTTTGGATGAGAAACATGGTTAGTAGAATAACTTTTAAAAAATGAAACTTCTTTCTTCCTCCTGATTTTCATAATTTTTTAGGGGACTTAATCTTGTTTGATTTTCCTTGTTTGTTCACTTTTACATCATAAAGTGAATCTGGTAGAGCATTGACACGTGTTTAATATAAGAGAAGAAAGGAGGGTGAACTCAATGGATGCACCTGCAAGTTTGAGAAGAAAAAAGAATGACAATAGAGGCATGGTAGTGGGGGATTCTGTTAGTTGAGAGAGAAAAGGATAACTCAATGGAGGCATGTGAGTAGTGGGACACGAGATTTGGGTATCTTTTGGGAAGGGGGGTGGGGTGGGTTGACATTTCCCAGAGAAAAGGTTATGGAAAAATTGTATAGGTTATGAGGGTAGACTGCACACCTGTATGACAGTCTTATTTTGATTTTCTTTGCTTCAAATGTTCTATTTCCAGAGGTTTAAATGTGTCAGGAGCCTTTTCTCCCTTTCTATAGAGCTAATACTCAGAATTTTCAGTTTATATCAAAGTCACATTTAATCAATGAAACGAGTTAATGCTTGTGAAATTAGATTTGTAATGCTAAATATGATATTGCCATTAATAATTAATTTCTTAATTTGCCTCCAAAATTTTATATAATAAATTTAGAACTAAAGTTTAAGAGCTGGGTCTAGAACCAAACAATATAAATCTGTATACAATCAAGTTTAGTTTTTGTTTCTGTATTGATGACTGGATTTTATTTCCTGCATTCTCTTTTCTCTCCTATGATTACATTTATAGATAAAAAGTCCGTCTCTTTGAAATTATAATTCTGACACAATTCCTCCTGATTGAGCTTACATAGTAGTCTTCTTTTTTTCTTCCCCAGCAGGAGGAGGTTAATTCAATGGTGCAAGGAAAGTTCAGTTTTTCAAGATATTTGAATCCTTATTTCTTCTTGTTTTAGTTTTAAGGTTTTAGGACCTGACTTTAAGTTGAACAGGTTGTAGAGATCTATGATTGAAGGTCTTCTATCCTACTATTATAAATTGAAAATGTCAAGTCAGAGGCTTCTTAAGTTATTATATGGTAATGTTAGTGACAGCTATCATGCTGAGTACTGACCATTGGCCAACCTTTTTTTATGTAGAAGGGGAAATAGATTATGTTCGGGTGCTAAATCGAGTCCTTCCAAATGACATTCGAATTTTGGGCTGGTGTCCTGCTCCTGTTGATTTCCATGCAAGGTTTATGTGCATTCTTTAAAACTTTGCCTTCAATAGTTATTAGTTATTTATTTTATAACTTTGTTTTGCTGGTTTTGAATTTTTTGAATTATTTTGTTTGTTAAAACTTAAAAGCAATGGATGTATGTTATGTTTTCTGATTAATATATTAAGTGGAATTTAAATTTAGATAAATGTTTTGTTGCTATGTTTTATAATTAAGTTATGAAATAACATTTTATTTAACTAAAATGAAGGTAATAAGTTTGAGTATTGTTACCTACGTAAACCCATAAGGTATGGGAATGGATGCGAAAGTTAATATCCACATGCTTTCGCTGTAAAAAAAGTTGTCCTATTGTTTGGGCAGTTTTATTATAATATTTAGATGGGCTGAACCAAACATGTACAATTTCACTTGTGTTATTCCAGTTGACGTTACAAACCAGCCTAGTGACAACTGAAGATTATTATAGTGATTTGTAAATTGTAACTATAATATTAGTGAGTTAGAATTTCCGTTTTGGAGGGAGGAGGGTTGAACTTTTGAGATTGTGGTGGTTAATATAGTTATTTTCATAAGCCATTGTTTTCAAAAGCTTATGATCTTGTATGGGGCAGCCAGACCAAAAAAACACTTGGAACTCGGCTCATTATAGATTTTTCCTTTGATGGCAAGTGGATTGTGTATTTCGGTTAGATCAGAAATGGAGAATTTGTCATTTCACTACATTGTAAGTTGATGGGGAAGGATTGTGGTGCAAGCTGAATTGTTTTTACTTAATGACACTAACCTTCATATTGTGAAGATCTTGCAATAAATAATTTAACTCTTTACTTAACGAAGCTTCATATCTTGAGTTATTCTATTTCGTTATCATGTTCCATGTTTGCTTTTTCAGGTTCAGTTGCTTAAGCAGGGAGTATAAATATTTCTTTTGGGAAGAAAAATTGAACATTCCGGTAGGAAATCAATTTTGCTATGCAGTTCTATAATGTCTTGAACCTTGTTTTACTTTTCTTTTTTGCTTTTTCGTTTGCAATCATTTCAAAGATTTTAGAAGCATGTGAACTGTAACACTTGTCATTGATTCATGTCCCATTAGGCCATGGAGAGTGCTGGAAACAAACTTGTAGGAGAACATGACTTTAGAAACTTCTGTAAAATGGATGCTGCAAATGTGCACAACTACAGGCGGCACATCACATTGTTTGAGATTTCTCCTACGGATGTGAGGTTAAGATTGGTAGACATTTTTCTTACCCTCATCCTTGTGTTTCTGCGGCTGCATTTTTACCGGCAAGAAATATGTAGGAAACTAACACTTAAAAAAATATGTAAATTGGATGTTGCAAATGTGCACCACTAGTGTTAGCTTAATATTCAATTTATTTTCTGAAGCTAAGGTTAGTGGAAAATTAGCAAAGTTTTGTGCTTGAACTCAATTTTTTCCCCATTTATCTGCAGGTACAATGGTAATCAACTTTGGGTGATTAAAATAAAAGGTAGTGCTTTTCTATGGCATCAGGTTCGCTGCATGGTAGCTGTTCTATTCATGGTTGGCAAAGGTCTTGAATCTCCAAATGTGGGTAGTTGACACCCTCTTATATAAATCATTTTGAAAATTTTAGTTGTTTTTTATTGGTTCTATAGGATTTAAAAGTGTAGATAATTTTGTTTGATTGCCGCAATAATGAATCTTGGTTCTTCTAACATTACTGTAGATGAATGTGGCAATAAAACAAAATCGTGTAATTCTGTTGTGTAAAACTAGACTTAGGATCCGTTTTTTTTCCCCTTTTTAGGTATAGCATTTATTTGTCCAAATCAATATAGAATTCCTTCTCCTCTAATTCTTAGGTCCAAATCAGTACAGAATATCTTCTCCTGATTCTTGGGTCTAAATAAGTGGAGAGTCTTTTCTTCACATTCTTAGGTCCAAATCAGTGCACCAAATCGGACTTGTATCTCTATTTATTTACCCTCATTTTCCATACATGTGAAATTCAATCGCATTTTCAATATGGTATCAAAGATCGATCTGGTCCATCCCTGACCAGAGTGCCAGTCACACCGTAGAAAAACTAGAGTGCCCAAGGGGAGACTGGTCGGCTACATACCAGCTCAACCAAAGGCCTGTTCTCCCTATCACTGTCTTATAGTGTATTTGAACGAGAATTTTTAGAGGGTAATTAAGTTTTATGGTGGATTTAAAATGTTTATAACAAAAAACGTTGTTTGGATAGGGAATCTTAAAAATTGAAATTCTAGGAACTTATGAGAGTGACTTGATTACTTAAAATCAAATTATTTCAAATTTCATCTACAATACTATAATTTAAAATTCTTCATACTCTCTCCTCTCTCAAATCTGTCTTTCCATTTCATATTCTCTCTTTGGTTTGACTTAATTGAGGTGTCGATGGCTTGACGTCATTTTTCAATTGAAGTCTCCAAGTGTCCAATTTTATTTTTTATTCGAAGTTGTTCATTTTTTTTTTCTAATGTGAACTAAGAGACCGTTTTGCCAAACTTGATTAGGATTGTTTGTGACCACTATCAGTTGGGAAAAATTTTCTGCTAACATTAGTAAAAAAGTTGGCAAAAATACCTAACCAAAGACTTCGAAAGAATAACTCTAATCTATGTCAGCCAAAATAATTGTGGCTAATGTGAAGTGGAAATAACCTTATTGGCCATAAGATCGAGTTGGGTTGGGTCCAAACCCATATTCTAAGACTTCCAACAGTGAAGATTTTGTAATATTGTGATATTATTGATTGGAGTACAATTTCAAGTACTTAGAAAAATTGTTACCTTCATTTTCCAAAAATGTTAAGGAATTTTCAATGCGACCATGCATACCCACAAGACTTTCTCAATCTGTAAGTCTTCTCCTCTTTCGTTTGTAGTAACGTGTGGGGTATATCAAGGATCAACATCATTTATTGTCTCTAGATGGTTTATTTCTTCCATTGATGACCACACAAGAGTCTCTTGGGTCTTTTCATGAAGGACAAATAGGAAGCTTGATGAAAATTTGCAATTTTGCATACAATGGTGCAAACACAATTTCACATAAGCACCAAGGTGCTGAGAGTGGATAATGGTCACAAATACTACCATTTCATATTGAACACCTACTTTTAGAAACATGGAATTGTGCATCAGAGTTCACTTGTGGACACGCCACAACTAAATCAGGTGGTGGAAAGCAAACATTGACATGTTTTAGAGGTGACAAGACCACTCTTGATGGCCACAAATGTATCAAAACAATTTTAGGGAGAAGATGTACTTTAATTCCCTTGAAAGTGTTTGGATGTTCAGCCTTTGTCCAGAATCTAAACCTTACCTTAGTAAACTTGATCCCAAATCCACAAATGTATCTTTCTTGGATACTCATCTCACCGAACGGGATACAAGTTGTGCTACTCTCCATCAACTAGAAAATTTTAGCATACAATGGATGTGACATTTTTTGAGCACCGACCTTGTTACTCCAACATTCATATTTAAGGGGAGAAGTTTTGCACAACAGAATCACATGATTTTGTTTGCTACACTTATCTGCAGAAAGTAGACAACAGGATTGATGTTGTGGTATGTGAAGATTGCATGTATTTATTTATACGCGATCACTAAGAATATGGTGTTAATATTATTTTATTTGTTTTAATAATAAAACTTTTGTTGGCTAAATGGAGGCAATGCTCACCAAATGGCAGTGTTCTCTCTTCTCTGGCATATGCAAAAATGTCGTTGTGATAATATAGTTTCTGTTACAGTCGTACATCATATTTGTTTTTGTCATCTTTATGTCTGAATTGAGGTTTTGATAGTCCTCTCAAATATCTTAGAATATTTTCTTCAATTACGTTGCATATTTTACCTTAATGCTCTATTTTATTAGTTTTCCATAATTAATATTATTTTTATATTAACATTAATGTTTTATTAGTTTGTCCAACTAATGAGGGATAAGTTATAGCTAAAATATGGGTGATGGATCTGGATATGGGTTTATAGACAGTGAGTAAAGGTACTGATATTGAAGTATATATGAGTTTGGGTTTTAGTATTATTATAAAACATGGGTATGGAAAAAAAATCTACTCGTTGTTATCCTCAGTTCCTCAATGTTACCTAGTTTCTTTAATATATATATATATATATATATATATATATATATATATATATATATATATATATATAT
>Ga0209489_104295_pt1 | contig 26449 bp, 17 predicted proteins | sample SiratrowhiteBW_FD_187527 | JGI IMG/M metagenome (GOLD analysis project Ga0209489, IMG submission 187527) | Root nodule microbial communities of legume samples collected from California, USA - Siratro white BW (SPAdes) (version 2) | ecosystem: Host-associated > Plants > Roots > Nodule | place... | reverse complement strand
AAACAAAAGTTATATATATATATATATATATATATATATATATTTTTTTTTTTTTAAATAACGAATGGACATTTACGTTATGTTTATAGACTTCTTTTATTTATTTTTTCAAATTTTATTTTATTAAAATCTCGTCTGTCTTATTAGTGACAAAATTTTAGGAAATATTTTGTAAATGTTAAAATACATGTTCAAAAATTTTGAAAGTTTCAATATATAAAATATATTAAAATTAAAAAAATTATTTTTATTTATATATTAACTTATACATGTATAAAAGAAATTAGAAGAGAGGCTAAGGCCACTTTCACTAACAATAAAGCTCTGCCAGTGTGTCTTACAAATAACTTATAAGTGCATTTGATGAACACAAAATAGTTTTGTAATATACCTCAAAATAGTTTATAATTTATAAGTCATAACTATTACTTCAACATTTTCTAACTTCTTACTTGTAACTTAATTTTAATTTACTTATGTCATTATCCTTTACATTTTAGTACATTTCTTTATTATTCATAAATTTATTGTCATTATTTATTTTTAATTTTACAAAGATAAACAATTATTTTATTATTTTATTATTTTAATATTTATTAATTTTTTAAATTTTTTATGATGTCAAATTAAAAAAAAAATTACAAAATAAACCAGCTAATATTTTACTACAAAATGCTATATGAAAATTATAGGCCGTAAAAATTATAAAAGGAAACTCATAAATAAAAATTAAATTTGATTAATACTATCAACTGATTTAATTAAAATAATTCATTTAAATGTAAAAACATATACAATATTTTAGAAAATCAATTGAAACATTATAAATTTAATTATTTTTAAAAATCTAAAATTATAATTACATAATAATATATATATTTTTTAAAAATACAAATTTTATTTATATAATAAAACTTATAAAATTATATTTTTTAAATCATTTTGTATTTTCTAACTATTGTATTAAGTAATCTTATTAAATTTATTTATAATTAAGTTAATTTTCAATACTTAATTAAGTTTCAAGTATTTGTTAATAAAAGGATTAAACAATACATACTCAACTAAAAAATATAAAATGTTTGAATATTCAAATGACAAAACAATTTAATACTTTATGTTACTCTACTCTTATCTTGCTTTTACTGTACAACATACCTTTACTACAGTTGAATATATTAAAATTACAAATTTTTGTTTATTATACTTCTTTCTTTCTTATTTAATGAGTCTCTTTTATTTTCTAAGTTTCAATAAATGTAATAAATAAAAAGATGTGTTAAAAAGATGCTATGTTATGAAATATTGATAACTCATAGCAGCAGGCAGCACTCTGTTTACAGAAAAAATAAAAATATTTTATTCTAAAGCACTTATATTTTCTTTTCATAATACATTAAAACTCGTTATTATAAATTAATTGAAATTAATAAAAAAATACTTTCAAAACTTTATTCTAAAGAATCCAGCATAAGGAAAAAGGACCGAAGCTAAAAAAAGCGCGTGGGGTTTACGCGACAAAATAGAGACGAAGCTCAGGTGGAACTTGAAACACAAAAAAGAACAAAGGGAGAAAAATTCGGGCAGCGAGCAAAAGGGCCATGCAGGCCCTTAGGACGAAAGAACGAACCATCATTTATTATTTGGTACTGTCCCACTCACCCGAGCCTCAGCTTTGCAAGTTCGAAGCTCAGTCTCGGACCCGAACCTCCCAAAAGAGTCCAAACCTGTGCCCTCGAAAACTCCACGGAAAGGGAACTAACGAAGAAAGGGAAGAGAGAGAAAAGAACAACGCGTTTCTAGAGAGAGAAAGACAAGGCGAATAAAGAACGAACCGATTAGAGAGAGAGAGAAGACAGTGGGTTTGTAGAGAGCGAAGGGCCCGCGCGTGATGGTTCAGATCGCGAGGAGGAAGAAGGGGCGGCCGTCAAAGGCGGATCTGGCGCGCCGCTCCGGTGATTCTCCGGCAGCCGCGTCGCAGTCCGGTCTCCGGCGAAGCGACCGGCGTCGGAGCGTGAGGTACAACATCATCGACTACGACTACCTGGACGACGAGGAGGACGAGAGGAGGCGCGAGAAGAAGAAGCTCAAGCTCATGGCGAAGCTGAACCAGGATTGCGAGGAAGAGCGTGAAGAAGAAAACGACACGACGCCGAGCCGCACTTGCGCTGATGCACCGGCCGAAGAATACGAAGACGAGGAAAACGAACAAGAGGAAGCGCACAAACACGAGCAAGAGGAAGAGTACGAAGAAGACGAAGACGTCGTGGTAATGCATTAGTTTAAGACTGCGGTTGCAGTTTTGTTGCGATCTTTTGATGTTACTGGAAATTGCGGAAATGTGGCCACGAGTACATTGTCAACTCTAAAAATCTAAAGTTTCAGCAGAATTTGTGTGTTAGTGTCACTGAGATTCTTCTTCAGTGTAATAATCGATTGGTCCATGGAATTTCTCTCAATTTTCTCTCTCTAGATTTCTCGGGGATCTAGAGAGAGATTAACTAACAAGTCAACTGTCAAAAACTAAAACACAGAATCTGATCTGTCTCTCTCTCTCTCTATATATACATATCTATACTCTCTTTCTCTCTCCATAGGTTCTCTCTCTATAGATATATATAGCTGTCTCTGTCTGTATTGTTTGTGTCTCTGTCGCACTCTCTATTATAAATATAAGTGATGAATGAAGTGTTTAGCCTTGGACGCTATTAATTGTGTGCGTGTGTGTTTCTAATGATGACAGGTAAAGGGCAGAAAAGTGGAATCAAAAGGGCTCCACTCTATTTCTGTTTCAGGTTCGTGTGATTTTAATTGGGGTACTTGCTGTGGTTGTGGGTGTGGTTTTTTTAGTTTTTATATATATGGATAATTGAAAAGGAAAAAGTGATGACTGCTCAAAGGGTACCAGTGGTTTTGTTACTGCATAGTCCTTTGTGTGTTTTCATCAATTTGCCCCTTTTTTGTTTTTGTTTTATTTTACTGTTAGGAACTCCGGTGGTGATTCCTCAATCTGGGATTCCCTTGCCTGATAAGAGGACTCTGGAATTGATCCTTGACAAGCTTCAGAAGTATGCGTTTTCTTTCCCATTTTTCGGTGTTTGAGGGTTTATGAGTGATTTCTAGAGGGTGCATGTTTTTGGGTACTATTTTTGTTTTCTGACTTCGGACTATTGCGGGGTTCTGGATGATGGCAGGAAGGACACTTATGGTGTGTTTGCGGAGCCTGTTGATCCAGAAGAGGTGTGTCAATTTTCCTCCTGAGAGTTCGTAATCTTGCTTTTCGAAAACACCCCTGACTTGGAAGTTCAAATTCTGTTTGACTCGCAGCTTCCTGATTATCATGATGTGATCGACCATCCCATGGACTTTGCCACTGTGAGGAAGAAGTTAGCAGCCGGATCTTATACTACCTTGGAACAATTTGAGGTGTGCAAACTTGTTTCAGCTGCTCATGATTGGAGGTGTTTGCTGTTTTGTATGAGTTTTTAATTGTTTTGTACTGGATTTAGATGTTGTTTGTCTGTGCTCTTCTACCGATATATTAGCTGTTGGTGTTTGGACTTGCATACTTCAGATGCTTGGACTTGAAAGCTGAGATTCAATTTTAGGCATAACATAACCTGCTCCTGTCTTTTCTTTAATGAATTCAGTAATGATGACTGTTGTCAATGATGCATAAGATTATCATTAGAAAACTTGGGTTGTTAGCTAGAGTCAGCCAGATGTAGCTAGTGCTTAGCATGTAAATAAAACGTTCGGAAGGTTTAGTTTCTTGACTTATTCAGCATATTGTCTATTTTGAACAGGTCTTTCTATAGTAGCAGTGTTACTCACGGATGATTATTGCATCGTTTTATTAGGCAACTAAATGCTGCATATTTTAATTTCTTATTGGTTGATGCATCATCGCATGTTTATTGTATTGTTAACTGAAGTCTTTCAGGATTTGTTCATGCATTTTGAAAATGGCATGATGCTAAACAGTTGTTGCTTGTGTGCTTTTGATGGGTTTTTGTGGGTGATGATTGTAGGAGTATAATATGAATGGATCGTACGAGATTTAGCATTTATTTGATTGTGTTTTATACCCATGAGATGCAACCTGTTGATTAATTGGATTTGGGCAATAATATAATATAAAGGATCTAACCACAAAGAAGGTGGGGAAATCTTTTTTATTTTTGTTTATTTCGTACCTGTTTGATTGGCAATGAATCGTGATAGTCTAGCTCTAAACGCACTCTGACTTAGTATGAATATTATAGTTTAACTCTTATGGATATGGAACTTCAAAACATTTCATCCTCATCATTTATTTTGATTTGATCATATGCTTAAACTATCTTATGAGCACAAGTTCTCTGTTCCTTCCTAGACCTTTTCTTGACAAAGGGTTTTATTGATCATATGCATGTGAAAATTTATTTTTTATTAAATTATATTTTTTTGGTTCTTGGACCCCATCTAATAAAATTTGGCTCTGCCTATAGATGCTTTTTAAACAATTGCAATTATGATGAATGGATATTCAAGAAAGTGAGAATGAACCTTTCTGCAAATAAATCCCTCTATCACATAAGAGTCCAAAATATTTTTGTCTCTGTGCATTAACTTTTGTCTTCCTAATCGAGTGAAAATTGGAAGACAAGATTTTACTCTAATTACACTGATTTGTGAATGGAATCGTTGAATGCAGAGTGATATATTTTTAATTTGCTCAAACGCAATGCAATACAATGCAGCGGAGACTATATACCACAAACAGGTATACAGTTTGATGCTTCGCCGTGTTCCCCAACCAACATGTTCTATGTCATTAATTGCTTGATTCTGCTTATTGGGATACTCGTATATTTCTCACAGGCACGATCAATACAAGAACTTGGACGAAAGAAGTTTGAGAAGTTAAGGATTGGCTTTGAACGCTCTCAGACGGAGCAGAAATCAGAACAAAAAGCAGGATCTAATTATTTGGTTAAGAAGCAACCAAAGAAACCTCTACTACGTGCCACACACGAACCTGTTGGTTCTGATTTCGCTTCAGGAGCAACTCTTGCTACTATTGCAGATATACAGCCAACTTCCCACACGACGCAAGGTGTTAGATGTGAGAGACCTGGCAATATTGATGGTATTTTGGAGGCAAATGCTTTCTGGATTGATGCAAATCAAGAGAAAGCTGAAGACGTTTTATCAGGTATCTCTGTAATGAGATCATGCTATTATCTTTATATTCCGTTAGATTTGTCTTCATTATTCCTAAACATACATGTAAAGGAGGATTCTTATGTAAAAAATGTAGTTAATAATTTTGATTCTGTTGCTTTATTCTTTCAGGGAAAGGCCTTCACTCTAAGTGGGGAAGGAAGTCAGTAGTGCTTGATGAAGGTCGGCGAGCATCTTATAAAATGTCCAGTCAACCAATTGGTCGTTCAGAATCAATTTTTATGACTTTTGACAGTGAAATGAAGCAGCTTGTTGCTGTATGTATCACAAGCAATGAATTCTTTTTCTTGAATAGTTGGTTTTGTTTTACTCATTGTCTAATCATAAAGCATTACAATTTGTAATTTTTGGATATAGGTTGGACTTCATGCAGAATATTCCTATGCTAGAAGTTTGGCTCGTTTTAGTGCATCTCTAGGACCCATTGCTTGGAAAATTGCTTCCCATAGGATTCAGCAGGCACTGCCACCTGGCTTTAAATATGGTCGTGGTTGGGTTGGAGAGTATGAACGGCTTCCAACCCCAATATTAATGGTTAATAATCAGGTCCAGAAAGGAACTAGTTTGGTCATGAAGTTGCATTCTACTATTGAATTACCAAAGGGTGACAAAAATTGTAAGAATGTGGAACCCAGCATTGAACATCCTGTACAAGGACAGATGCTTGAAGGAAAACATCCTTTGATGCCTGATTCTGAAGGAAAACCTTTCTTTGGTTCTGCTGGAGTAAGGCTTTGTGCTCCTGCCAACATCCTAAATCAGGAGCAGAACAACCAATCCAGGAAAATAGGCAAACCTGAGGATAAGGGTTTGAAACAAGAGGAGTTGAATTCTTTATCCTCAAGTAAGCAGAATACTAATGGTCTGGTTGCAAAGTTTACAAGTAACACTCCTGCAGCAGAGTCTAAGTCCACAGAGATGGTGCCAGGGAACATGTTGAAGCAGCCAGATGTTAGTCGAGAGTTGCCTAATGGAAAAGTCACAAATACAAGTTTGAACAGACAGGTCACTAGTCCATCACCCGAAAATACATCAAACCAATCAAGCAGGGCAGGTCCTCTTGTACATGGGAAGGAGCTAGGTGTTAGTGACCCTGTTCAGTTGATGGGAATGTTCGCTGAAAGGGCTCAAAAGCAACACAATTCCAATCATTTGCTTGTTGATACTCCACCAGTGACACTATCGGGTTCATCTGGACAGAGAGATGATTTAGGCAATGCTTCGGCGGCAGCTGCCTGTACATGGATGTCTGTTGGGGCTGGAGGATTTAGACAAGGTTTGGATAATTCTAGTTCACCCAAAAATCAGATATCTGCGGATTCTGTGTACAATTCAACTAGAGAGTTCCATCAGCATATTTCAAGAATTCGAGGGGAGTTTCCGTCTGCAGGAATGCCTTTCCAACCATTTCAAGCACTTGCTTCTCAATCTAGTCACACGAGTACTGTTTCACAGTTTCCTGACCGGCCTATGGTTTTCCCTCTGTTGGCATCTGCTGACCAATCTAGATTTCAGATGCAGTCCCCTTGGCGAGGACTCAGTCCTCGTAGCCAGTCAAGGCAGAAACAGGAAACCTTTTCAAGGCAGAAACAGGAAACCTTTCCACCTGACCTGAATATTGGTTTTCAACCTCCAGGGTCACCTGCAAAACAATCTTCTGGTGTCCTTGTTGACTCACAGCAACCGGACCTGGCTTTGCAACTATGATGAGGCGTTGCTGTCTTGGTATGGATGTTTCCAATTAAATTGGATTGGTCAAGGAATTTTCATTGCAGCTCCTGTCACGGATGTTGAATTTGATCCTTAAAAGGCTTGCATAATAGATGTGAAATGCCATACTCTACGCGGATTGGATTTAGCACAGGTTAGCCCCGATTCAAAATGATTCTGATAGTGCAGGAGACTGGATTTAACAGAAATAACTCAACGACTTATTATCATCATTTCCAGACGAGGATTGCCAAATCTATGCAACACGTCTCCGTTAACCTAGGGTTGAAGCTGTAGAAAAAAAGTCTGCATGTTGACTGATTGTATCGGTTGCAGGCAAAATATATTCCTGATACTTTGTATGTATATTGTTTACAACTGGATATTTAAATCCGTTTCTTAGATGACTACTTATGTATCTGAATTCTTGGTAGGGCATCACTTCTTATTATGCTATTATTTTGTACATGAGATTTACATGTTACTAATGGAAAACGATTATTTGCGTCTTTTTCTTCATGTCAACTCTATTTAGCCCCTTTGCATAGACTTGTTCTCCTTGACAAGGTATTCTTTGAAAGTTTAACAAATTGAGCCGTTTTAATTTTCCATATGGCAGCCATAAAGTTTTTCTCTTTGAAACGGTAGTCGATTATTCTTTCTATACCTGTCTTAATAACCTGTACATAAATGAGTATGTAGGAGTGGAAGAGAAATTGCACATTACTGTTTCGAGAATGGTTTTAGTATCAATTTCTCATCTCCCTTAACTCAGTCTGAGTATGACACGCCGAAGCAATTATTAGTTAAATGATACCAAACAGCAGCAATCTACATGGTGGTTCCAATGGTTCAAGGCATTTAATGGCAGCTACCAACAACAAAAATGGACAATCTCTGCAGTAACTGTTTCAAAACAGAATCACAAAATTCTGTTATGCAGTTAATTGTTGACATAAGAAAACAATTAAATACACAACAGAATTTTGTTGACATAAGAAAACAATTTTTGTTGAAAGTTAGAATTATATACAGGTTTCTTGTTCTGTTTTTAGAGAATTATGAGAAGTTCTCTTGTTTACTGTATCCTCTACAATCTTCTTCAATCTTCTATCAGAAGTTGTGAGTGAGTGACACTGTGAGTGCTGTGTGAGTGTAGGCAACTTGTGTGATTTATACTCCGTAAGAGAAGTGAGTTTAGGAGTGAGTACATTCCAATTACACCATTACAACTGGTACCAACCTGGTCGAAACGTTTGGGAAAAAATGTTAACTAACAGGGAGTTGGAAACTCGTTTGGAATCTTTGGAGACTACGTCCCAAGATGCACAAGAAGCCACAAAAAAGTCGGAGTCCATGCAGCAGATGCTTGAGAATTTGGTTTCTTCTATTGCAAAATTGAACGGAAGCAAGGCTATTTTGAATAATGTTGAACCTATTTCGGTTGTAGTTGGTGCTACTTTGTCTGTTCGATTATGTACATATACAATTTTCTATGTTTGATGGCACTAATTTTCGCCAGTGGAGGGCTAAGGTTGAACAATTCTTTCGAATTGGAATCGACTCCAGAGGTTCAAAGAGGGAAATTGTTGCTGCTATCCATGGATGGAAAAGCTTTCTCTTGGCAACGACATTACCGTATCAAACTGATTTCAAGAATAAAATCTTGGAACAAATTCTCTAGGATGTGGCATGCCGATTTGATGATAGTGTATGAAGATCCGATAGCGGAGTTATCAAGATTAAAACAAGAAGGAGAATTGGGAGAGTATATGGAGGCTTTTGATTCTCTTTTGGCTCAGGTGGCTGTTTCTGAATCTATGGCTTTTAAGTTTTTTTCTGTCAGGATTAAAAATTGAATTGGAGAAACCTGTCCGCAGACATAAGCCTCAATCTCTGCAAAAAGCGGTGCATTGGGCTAGACTCCAATTGGATATTCTAAAAGATTAAGAGAAGAAATTGCACATAGTAGAGTGATCAATTCTTATACTCAAACCAGATATACAAGGACGGGGTCAACCTCGTCTAATTCTTACACAACTCCTCCTATCACTAGTTTGAATCAAAATTAATTTTACAGTAGACGCCAAAATGTTACTACAAAGTCGATCAAATCTCTGGATTTTTTTCCTGATGTCCTTATAAGTATTTTGACATTCAAGTAGGATATCAGTTTGAGTAGTTAAATGTTTTAGGTTAGAATTACAATACCTTGCCTTGTGAGTCCATCCTTGTATTTATAAGCTTTACAAGTGGACCTTGCCATGTGTGCTAGAGGTGGAAGCCCATATAGGTCTAATCATCTTCTTAATCTTGATTATGGTGTTAATTAATCCATGTTAACCGATTACGGGTGGAACTTGCTAGTGAGTGGGTTGTAAGTTGTTGTTCTGACATAATGTCTTTGCATAAGTCTAAGGTCTTGTGAATTTATAGATAAGGTATATGTTGACAAACTTAATCGTCTGTCACGTGTGACTCAAGGCCTAAATAGGTAAAATAACGACTTTAGGTCTTAAGGCTTTAAACGTTTAAAAAAAGATTAATATTCATATATTATTATAAAATAAAAAAATATTTAATTTTAAAATTATACTAAAAAATTTAATTAAAAATTTAAAATATTTTAACTGATTTTAAGTTTATATGGATACTATAAATATTATTTAATGACTTTAAATTTATATTAATAGTGTAAATATTATTTAATGATAATATTCTTGAAACTTTTTTATAATAAATTAATAATATTTTTTAAAAAGGAAAGTGAATAGTAAAGAAATTTTACCTATAAAAAATTTTTAATTTTTTTTATCTCTTTCCTATATTCTAACACACATAATTTCTTTATATGTCATTTCATTGTCTGACTATTTTCACTTCTCTCATTCCTTCTTCACTTATCTCCTATTCCACTTCTCTCATTCCTTCTTCACTTATCTCCTATTCCACTTATCTCATTCCTTCTTCACTTATCTCCTATTCCACTTATCTCATTCCTTCTTCACTTATCTCCTTCCTTCCTTCCTTGGTCTCTTTGTTCTTCCATAATATTACATTTCAATTTGTTTGTTTTCAATTTTATATTTGTTTCATCATTCTATACTGTGCATTTATATAAATTGATTGAAGAGTTTGTGTTCACCTTTTGAGTGCATCAATATTAGGTAAAAATAATGAGATTGGTGAATTGATTTCAATTTTTTTATTTTTCATTATTTTTTAATTAATCTTAAAATAATTTGTTCAGATATAAGGAAGAAGATAATAATATAAATATAGGTGAAGATAACGATATAAATATAGATGAAGACAATAATAAAATAGAAAAAAAGGATAATAATTTTGATTCTAAAACTCAATATAACGAGAATAAAATTGCGAGACAAAATGATTTTAATATTAAAAATATATGTGATCCAAGCCAATGGGAGGATATTGATAGAAATTGAGAGACTTATTAGTAGAAAAATACCCTATATGGGAGGATATTGATACGAAATTGAGAGACTTATTAATAGAAAAATGCCCTATTAGGATAACTATTAGGATAACTGATATAGATTTTTCAAAGGATAAATACTCAAGACACTTTAGAATTGATTATTTTTTATATATTGTAGATAAAGCAATTACCACACTCCAAAATAGTTTTGAACAATTTAAAATATATAAAGATATTTTTGGTTTTTTATTTAGTAGTAAAAAATTAAAGTCATTCAGTTGGGTACTTTTGAAAGAAAAATGCTTAAACCTTTAAAAATGTTTCAAACATGATAATTTGGATCTTGATGGCTTAGATTTATTTTCAGATTAAATATCTTAAATCATAGGATTGGAAAATGATAAACCAATTGACATTCTTAATTATATAAAAAGAATAAATTCTTTTCCAAATGATGTATATATAGCATATAGAATAATGTTAACAATTCCAGTATTAGTTGGTTCAGTTGAAACGAGTTCTTCAAAACTTAAATTAATAAAATCTTATTTAAGATCAATCATGTCTCAAGAAAGATTAAATGGATTAACTTTATTATCTATTGAAAAAGATATTTTAAATAAAATTAATTATGATAATTTAATAGATAACTTTGCATCATAAAAAGTTCAAAAAATAAATTTTAAGTAAAAATATCATAATTTTAATTATTTTATTAATTTAAAAAAGATCTCATTTTTTCAATTCGCTTTAGGTCTCCCCACTAATAGACAAGTATATATATATATATATATATATATATATATATATAAACATTTATATTTATATTATGCTTTTTTTTTATAAAATATTATTTTTCTCTTAGGATCGGTTACTGTTTTTGCTTTGTCTATATTTTTCTTCCTTTATTTTTTAAACAGTTACAGTTTTAAAAAAATTCACCCTCTATTACTTAACCATCATCCACTATTTGTTATTTAACCTTCACTTTTACTCTGGTTTATTTTTTTTAAAATATAAAATGTGAAGGAATCTAAAGGGAGTGTACAAGACATATTTGGCAGTCACAACATTGTAGTTGAGAGTAGACATAGAGGGTTTGTTGGGAGAGTTGAAAATGTCAGGTGTTAACAACAATAACAGCGAAGAAGGCAAGAAGCCCAGCCAGCAAGGAGCACACATTAACCTTAAAGTGAAGGGACAGGTAAGTTCTTTTGTTGGTTAATTTTTTGTTTCTTTCCATTTCTAGGGTTTTGTTTTTTTCTATTAGATCATGTTAAGTGTCGTAAATCTTTGATTTTGCATTCTGGTGAGTTTGAGATCATTCTCCAATGTTTATTATATTATGATTATGTGTCAAAGTATGCCTCTTCTTTAATTAATTTTTTTTACCGAATTGGGGTTTTATTGCTAGGGTGACTCCGATTATGTTTTGTTTTGGTTTGGATTTATGGGTTTGGGTAAAAATTGAAATTTGATGTTTTCTTTTAAAATTGTTAATTGTTAATTGGATGTGATAGGATGGGAACGAGGTGTTCTTCAAGATCAAGAGAAGCACTCAATTGAAAAAGCTTATGAATGCTTATTGTGACCGACAGTCGGTTGACTTCAACTCTGTTGCTTTTCTCTTTGATGGTCGTCGCCTTCGTGCTGAGCAGACTCCTGATGAGGTTTGTGTTTCCTTCGTCTTTCTTCATAGATTCTATATCTCAACTGTTCAGCTTCTCAACTGTTCAGCTTCTGGTTTTGACTTGAACTTTTATTTTTGCAGTTGGAAATGGAGGATGGTGATGAAATTGATGCAATGCTTCATCAGACTGGAGGTTCTGTATTTTGAGCATATCTGCTTCCTCTCCCATCGATGTAACTGAGTTAAAGAAGATATTTTTATAAGTGAATACTAAATATCATTATCTTGATTATAAGTTATAAGCTCAATATAAATGTTGTACTGTTTTATTAACTAATAGAACATATATGCATATTTGTGATACTTGACATATTTAGTTAAGAAAATTTATTAAATAGTAAACTTATAATTAAGTTAAATTCTTTGTTTGATTACATGTTTTTATCTAGTAAAATAAAAAATCACACATGCACACACATCAATATATATATACACACATTCATCATAGATAATGAGTTGATGATCCTCCGTCACACACATATTCATCATAGATCATGAGTTGATGATCCTCCATGGTTGTCTCTAACTTTTTGATGTGACTTTTGAAATTTGTTTGTTTCTAATGGTGTATAATTGGCATTTCCTTTGTCAACATTACCTTAGTAGGATTAAAGCTGCCTTTAGGTCCAACATTGGTTAGAAGTTTGAAATAAGTTGGTAAAATTCAAAATTTTTAACTTGGTTAGTTATCATGTTAACTTACCACAACAATTTCAAACTTGGAGTATTATTCAATGAACCATCTTTGCTTCTTATGAGAACCATTAATCTTTTCACTAGCTAAAATTAGAAGCATGTTTACCTTTTTACATAAGTCGTAACAGGATTGTTAAGCACCCCTTAACTCTTGGTTATAAAGTTTCTGGATATAAAGAAAGAGAAGTAATGACATTTGCCTTTGCAAGTTCAAGTATACATCAATTTTCTTAGCCTTTAGAGATTAAATAACAAGTCTTTCTTTAAAATTAGTACACTAGCAAAATTAGTACACCAGCGTTAGTCTATATCTTTTTATAGTTAATATCTTTTCTCAAAATTCATACTTAAAAAAGATAAAATATATGTATTACAAATAATACAAAGGCAAAATATCAAGTACAAAAAGAGTTTTACCTACAAATCAAGTAATGAGTAGGTTCCTACTACTTATCAGGTGATGAGAATTACTGGTTATTTAAATGTTCATTAATAAGTAAAAATATCATAATTTTAATTATTTTATTAATTTAATAAAGACCTTATTTTTTCAATTCGCTTTACACCTTCTAAAGTCTTGAGCCACTGTTACCACCTAAGCAAAAATATGATCACAAGATTTGTCTTATAAATGACATTATTGTTGGTTTAAAAAGCTTATCAATATCCTCACGTTGAAAATAATATCAATATCCTCACGTTGAAAATAAGAAATAAGAAATGGAGCGATAGGTCTAACAATTATTCTTAACTAGATTTATAAGGGAACACAAGTTCTTATACTTCTTTCTTAGTGTTAGTGAGAAAAAAAGGATAGTTCATGTGGGTGTTGTACTAATTTCAGAAAACTAAATGCATTCACCATCAAAAATAAATTTCTTATTCCTTTGATAAAAGATTTGTTGACGAATCACATGGTGCATGCTCCTTTGGAAAATTATATCTCAACAGTGGATATAATCAACGTCGTATGATTATCAAGGATATTTTATAAAACGAATTTTTTTTATCCACAGTGGGCATTATAGGTAGGTTGTTTTACCTTTTGGATTATGTAATGTCTTGACTACATTTTAGTCACTAATGAATGACATTTTCTGGTATTGTTTAAGGAAGTTTATATTGATTTTTTCTTATGATATGATATCTTAGTCTATAAAAAGATTTTACATCCTTTTTTATGATTGAACTGTTGAGAGACATTCTGGATCGAAGTTAACTTCCGTGAAGATAAAAGATCAATTCTTTTGGAAGGGTTTATAAAGATATGTTAAGCAATGGTTTAGAGAATATACCATTTGTCAAATTTAAATCTAAAAATCAATTATTTGTAGAGTTTTCTCAACCTCTATTGATTTCTGCTAGAGCTTGGATGTCTATTTTCATGAATTTTACAACAGGATTCCCTAAATCTAATGCTATGAAGGTCATTTTAGTAGTAGTTGACAGACTCACTAAGTATGCTCATTTCATAACATTATTACATTCTTTTGATGCGACTAAGGTGGCTGAAATATTCATGAATATCGTGGTTAGATTGCATGGTTGGCCAATAGAAATAATTTTAGATTGTGATACTATTTTTATGAATGTATTTGGACAGGTTTGATGGGGTCTCATGGTGTTCAATTATTTAGATTTATAACTTTCCATCCAAAACAAATGGACAAATGAAGAACCCTAACAAGTTATTAACAGTTTATTTGCGGTGTGCTATAGGAAATTTACCTAAGAGATGGACTAATCATTTAGCTATGACAAAATTATGGTATAATACAAATTTCATACCACCATATAGATGACACATTTTGAAGCTTTATATGACTACGTTTCTACATTTCGGAATTTGCTAGATAATAGAAACAATACTATTGAGGTTGTTGACGATGGAAACAAGGGAGCAGATTGGATGACTGTTACAAGATTGTATAAAAGCTCAATAGCAAATGAGGTTGTATACTGATAGAAACAGGTAGACAAGAAATTTAATTATGGAAACTGGGTTTACTTAAAGATTCAATCATACAAACAATATTATTTAGCAAGCACTTATTTTCATAAGTTGTCTACAAGGTATTATTATGAGCCATACCAAATCATTGAGAAAATTGGGAAAGTAGGTTATAAATTGGAATTTTTAGTAAACATGAAAATTCATAATGCATTCCATGTGTTCTTATTAAAGAAACATTACGAAAATCATGAAGTTTCACGATAATTATTCAATGAAGATGGAGATTTAGTCGTTAAACCTATGACAATTTTAGATAGAAGAATTAAAAAAAAGAAGCATATCAAGCCTTGTATTGAAGTGCTAATTCATCACGAGGAACACTGATATGAATTGTTGAAGGTGTTTAGAATCTAGACCAACCCAAAAAGAGATGAACAACAAAATTCAACAATGAAAGTAATGAAATAGGTGCAACAATGGAAGACAATGGTTAGCATATAGTGCGACAAAGAGAGAAATTAGTAGATTAACAAGTATAAAAATATGAAACTAAAGAAATTGAAATCTAAAAATGAAATAAGTTAAAAGATGATTGAATATGCCACCTTCAAGATTAGAAATCTTCATAGATGAGTGAAGGATGATCTACCACTTGAGAAGACTTCTCAAGATAAGAATCAAAGAAAAGAGACCTTCAAGATTAGAAATCCTCATGGATGAGTGAAGGATGATCTGCCACATGAGAAGACTTCTCAATATAAGAATCAAAGAAAAGAGTAGAGACACAACTCAAGAACTTTTACAATTTCTCAAAAAAAATATCATTCATTCAACTTGAACGCTCCTATTTATAGTCATGGAATTTGGCTAAGCAAGGAGTCACAAAACATAAAAAGAGTTAACTACACTTAACTATGTTTAAGCTAAACTAATTTCTTGAAATTAGGGAGATGCATTTGGTGGTTACTAAAGTAATTGAATGTAATGGTTACTTCTAAGATGACTAGGATGAATGTATACAGTGGAGTACACTTGAAAGTTAAAGTTATAATAATGCATGAATGTAATGATTATAATTGGGGGATGAATGTATATGAAAGAATGCATTAGATAGTTACTAAAATGCCAAAAAATGTAATGATTACAATTAATGTACTATGTAGTTACTAAAATACAAAGGATATAATGATTACAATGCATGTACTGCGTAGTTATTATGAATATGTTTTGAAACTCAGAGTTAAAAATGACTTAAGTAGCCTATGGAAGGTGCATGTGCCAACTTAATTCTTCCAGAAGACTCTTCTAATTTATGACTAATTCTCTCAAGTTCCTACTCTCAAGTTTGTACATTTCTTAAATTCTTTCTAATTTTTACAATTTACAAACATTTATTTTCCTAATTTCTTTCCTCAAATCTCTAAACCTCTTTCTCTCTATTATTCCTTCATCTACATCTTCATTTGTCATGCTTCTTTTATTCGTTCTTCATATTTTAATTTCTCTTTTCTTTTAAAGAAGTTCTTTCTCATTCTCATATGTATCAAACACACAAATCCTTAAGAAGCTACAAGGTGGGAATTACATGTCCAAACTAAATATCTAGACTTCAATTGGAAAAACCATATGGAGGATGATAAATATATTTTTACTCACACTTAGATGTTTTAATTGTGGTGTTATTGGACTGTAATCAATAATAAATATACTATTTCAATTAAGATTTGATTTGGGTCATAACTGTTATTTTTACTAATTTTGCATTTTTACACATGGTAAAGGTCTAAGGGGTATACACATTAGACACTTTGACTAAATAAATAATGTAGTAGTTACATGTAGTAGAAGATCCAACAAACCATCTGCAGCTGAAGAAAACATCTCAACAACATTAAGTGAAATGAAAATGAGGGTGTAGAAAGAGTCTAATGCATTTAACATAGACTAGATTATTTCATTAGATGGTTTTTGTAGACATTATCATTAGACGATTTCCCTGAAAAACCTATAACTGGGTGTACCGTTCAAAAAGAGTGAAGACGCTATCAATGATTTTGTTACCATCTAAAGAAGTATGTTTTAATTTATGTTAGGTGTCCTGTTCAAAAAGAGTCAAGACGCTATCATGATTTTGTTACCTTTTAAAGAAGCAATCTCTAATTTAAGCATGCATCTTCTGTAAAGATACTCTCTTAATTTTAGAAAATAAAAATCTTCTGTTCAACACTTAAAAGATAAGGTAAAATAGAGCAAGACCTCCTTCCAAGCAATATCTCTCACATCAGATTCAATTGTACTAAGTTGGAATGGATAAAAATCCTGTGCACCTATTTAGAACAAGAATTGGAAACATAATATTTGAAAGAAAAACGTGAATGAGAATCTATAACATAACTAGAAAGAATATATTTGCGAATTAATTTATGACACAAAAGGAAACAACTGATAATTGTAAGAACAATATTTGAGACATAATTTATAGCTAAATTCATAGAGAAAGAATATTTTAAATGGAGATTTCAGAGATAAAAGGACACACGTTGAATAGTACACTAAAAATCTAGTTTTATTTCTTTTTGTAATTTTTTTGTTTTCGCCTTTTAATGAGACTAAATTGCTTTGGGTTGATTTTCTTGTGATTTTGCAATGAGTTTTGAGGTTTTTTATTCAATAAAGTTTTGTTATTGAATTCTTTGTAACAATTATACTTTAATGTTGGTATTTTTGAAATCTATATTTAGAGGAGAACTGTTTTTGAACACTTATTGAGAATTTGACTATTTAAATATATGATGTAGATGATTAGAGACAAAGTAAGATACTAAATATATTAATAAACACTTATTTTACTTGTATGATTTTGTTAAATTTACTTGATACTTAGCTAATTAAGTTTAACCGTGCGGAGAAAATTGAAAAATAATAATATTAAGATTACAAATGAATTTTAAACTAAACTTGCTTTTTCTATTGTGTTTTATTATTTTTGCACGATAATTCTCAAACTCTTTTACTTTAATGTTATTATTTTGATTGTTTATAAATAAGTTTTGAGTATTAATTAATTGAATTTATTAAACTCGTTAGAAGATGACGTCACATTTATTATTATATTTTTTCTATTAAACGGTATAACATTGTGTTAGACAATTTATGTTGAAGTTTTTTAATTTACTTGTAAAACCATAATAGTCGGACATGAAGGCAAGTCCTGTTTTTTGAGGATATTATAATAGCTGTTACAGAACAGAATCACAAAAAATTGTATGTGTAGTTAATTTTGGTTAAAAAAACAGTTTTGCTGAAATCCAGAAGATTTGTTGTTTTGTTTTTCAGCTAATAATGAGAAATTCTCCAGATTTTTGAATCCTTTATAATCTTTTGTCCGAAGTTGAGAGTGAGGGGCACTCCAACACAATATATTTGAGGATTACAACCATGAATATTTCTATTGTGGAACATGTAAAATAATGGTCAACAATGGAGAGATTGAACTTGCAGCAACTTTTTAGAATCTTGCTAGAACAAGATCTGCCAGACCTTGAAATTATCGAATGCTTCAGCAACCACTGGAATCAATGCCACGTTAAGAATGTTCCAACGTGCTTTCAAATCAGAAATCAAAATAGAAAAAAAAAATAGGAAAAGAAATGTCATTGTTTTTTAAGCCAAAAACAGAATTAATAAATTGTTTGTGATTAAAAACGTATTTAAGTCTTCATTTCTTATAAAAGTATTTTTTAAATGATGATGAATTCATTAGATAAAAACTATTAAGTAAATGAAATCTCAACAATTAATAAGAATAATTTTGAAAAAAAAAGTTAATAAAATGATTATTACTAACTGAATTATTTCTTTTAATTCTTATGAAATAGTTAAATAGATCTTATATGTTAGACCCCCCACTGCTTGATTTAGAAATTGGAAACATGAAAAAACATTTTTATAACAATAATTTCCTAATAAATAAAATCTCTTTAAGTTTCAACTTTTCTCATCTCAATTTTCATATTTTTCATAGAATAATGTTTTTTTTATACAATACTTACAAATTTATCTTTTCTATTGCATTATTTATCATATATTTTTATCTCTTAACCAAGTTATTGGAATCCTATTTCATAGAATGTGAAGAAAATTTGGCCGAGTGGAATAATTAACATTTGTATTCTTAAATGATACTCTCAACTAACAGATATTCTTTAGAATTGTATAAATATGAAATTTCTTTTCCTTTCTTAACTATATTATTTATAGTAATTTCTTTTATCCCACATCATTTGTAGCAAAAAATTTAGAAGCAAAATTTTGATGTGTGGAAGAAAATAAAAGTCTTACTTTTTCCTATCAATTGCAAAATCATCAACAAGGAACTATTTATGGATTAACATGCACATTATTCTCAAAACAAAACTTTATTTTGCAAGAAATATATAAGCCAGTTATCAAATATATCTATCCACAGACTTTCTCAGCAGTGTCCTACAGAGACATGAAAATTCTAGGCAACTAAGAAAGGAGAGAAGTGAAACAAAAAATTCTTTCTCCAATCTCCTTCAAGATTTCACCATAGAACCATTAGTAACATGCACAAAATCAAACACATAAATAGTTCTAACTTGCATATAACACCATCTTTGCTATTGCTTGCTCTTAGATTTTTTGGCCTGGTACTTCTTCCTATCTCTGAGCATACAAACATCACCATGGCATATGAACTCTTTGGACTGTGAGGAATCTGAGAAACAGCAACAGCAAAAGCAAAAGAAAGACAAAGCCATGAAATGAAATATAGCTTGAAGCCACAAGAAAGAAAAAGAGGTATGTGGCTTGCTTATTTTTGAGTCTTGGTGTTCTCATATATAACATGATATGAAGACAGATTTTTTGTGATGAGGTAGCTAGTGGGAGACAAGTAGCATATGAAAAGCATTATAATAAGGGTCAAAGATTGCACAATCTGTCAGTGTCAGCAATCAGAACACGTCTTGCTTTGTTGACAACTTGTCAGGGACAGACAACAGTAGTTGTCAACAACAATGTCAACAACAATGGATGAATCAAGATCCTCAACATCTTCATTTTTCATCTGTCACACATTAATTTCTCAATCAAAGTAGAATGTTATAAACATGATATTGAAGAGTATTATCACCCACTACAAAATTAATCATTGAGTTTACACATGAAAACTCATTACCCATTGAAACTATACCAAAATGGTACTGAAGAAAAATAAATCAATTTGGTGTTCTCATCACCTCAGATATATTTCAAACATTATAATTAATAACATATACAGCTATGTAAAGATTTGATGAAAACACGTGTGACACACATATATGTTTACATTTTTAAATTTTTAAAAATAATATAAATTATTATTAGATATTATAATTAAAAATAAAATGTTTTTTTTTCCGTTGTGTTTACATATTAAAAAAGAAAAGTTGAAGTTATTAGTTATATGGTTTGTACCTGAAAGAAATAATTATATCTAAAAGTAGTTTTTGAAAAAAAAAATCTCTATACTAAATTGGGGAATTTTATTATATATTATTATAGATATTATAATAATAATAATAATAATAATAATTGTAAAAAATATAATATGATTATAAATATTTTCTCTAATAATAGTTATAGTTCTATTTTTATTTATGAGATCTGATTCAATTCTTTCTGGTAGATTTAGTAACTAATAATAATAATAATAATAATAATAATAATAATAATAATTATTATTATTATTATTATTATTATTATTAATGATGATTAAAATTTTTGCTATCAGGTATACTTTTGGTCCCTAAAACCATTTTTTTTTTAAATTCAACTTAGACCACTGAGAAAGCAAAACTCAATAAAAGATGGCTAATATATTATTTAAATATTATTTATTACCTCAACATATTCTTAATTCACATAAGATGAAGAAGATTGTTTGGCCTTCCACACCACGGAACTTAAATTAACAAGGTTTGTATGACGATTTTTATTGAACAAACATAATTTATTTCATGACGATTTTTATTTTATTTAACAAAAATAATTTTTTAAAACAATTTTTATAAGCAACGACATGTTTAGAAATTTAAGAAAATTCATTCACTTGAATAAGGTAACTATAATAGTGTGAGATAGTTAATGTTAAAAGTTCAATGTTAAAAAATCAATTATTTTTAATTTAATTTAATACATAATAATTAATTTAAAATAACAATTGAAAATTATATTAACAAATAAAAAAATTATTCATATACATAATCCCTCCATATTTGAATATGAAAAAAAAAACATATGTTTTACGTTTATTAAAAAAAAGTCAGATACATTAATTATTTGCATACATCCTATAGTCCGCAACAAAGCACTTAATGACTTACTTCAATAAATTAAAATGTATTTCTTTTTTCACTCATAACCTCATTAATTTTAAAAAGTATGTATATACATGTTATCTTAACAATATCATTTATAAAAAAAATCACTTATTATAACACCACACTTTAATTTCTTTTATTAATTTACACATATAATATTTTAAAATTTTAAGAAACAACTTATGATATTTTGATTCTTAATTTTTTTTTTCTCCAAATTTAAATAATAACAGCAATAACTTATAAAAAGAATAAATCATGACTATTATCAATAACTAATTTTTTAAATTAAACATCAACTAAATGAAAATTAAATAGAGAATTAATTATTTAAACGTTTCCTTCAATCATATGTTTTAAAGGGGTAAGTTGTGACACATTCTTATTTTAATATTTTTTAAAATTAAAAAAAATCAAATAATAATAATAAGATATTAAATTAAATATTAATATTAAAATTAATTAAAAATAAATTAAAATAATATCTTAATATAGAAAATGAGTTAACGGAATATTTTTAAATTATGGATTTGAAGATATATGTTATAATAATGTAGTTTTAAAGTGTTTATTTAAATTAATTATTTTTTAATTATAATGATGATAAAAATAAGAACATATTTAATAGAATGATTTGAGTGTAAACCTTTATCAATTTTTCAAGATCTATGTGCGAGTTAATAAAATAAAATTTTAAAAACTTATCATTAAAGAAATATGTTGTATTCCAAAGAATTATATTTTCTAATTTTTCATTATGGAGACCACTCATATCAAGTATATATATATATATATATAATATAATATAATATAATATTAGTATTTTATTTTTTTAGAATAATTTGTATAATAATGACTAGCAAAAGTCCAAACGCAACAATGCCCGTATGTTGATATTTTCTATCACTTTATTTTATTTTAATAAGTTAAAATTTAATTTTTATATTAATTTTAATTTTAGATATATTAAATAATATATATGCATTATTTGTGTTTTACATTATAATTTTATTATAGAAAATATACAATGTACACAAATATACTCTAAGACAACTCATTTATATATTGTTTTAATTTAGAAAAATACATAGTGGGATATCTCATTTGACGTTAATTGTAATAAAAATAATAATAGTAAAGTAGAGGTGGTAGTGGTAGTTTCTTTCCACTACCTTTTCTCTCATCACTACTCCTCAAAGTGAACTTAATAAGGGTGAAAAATGATGAATACAAATATTGTTATAGATAATGATAAATTTAGTTTTAAAAATATATGAGAAGTACATGTACAGAAAATTAATTAATAATTAATCTTCATTTAAATTAATTTTTCAATTATTTTAGAGTAAAATAAATATTCTTAAATTAAAAAGTAATTAATTAATTATATCTATTCCCAATTTAAAATTTAGTTTTGTAAATGACTATTTTTTTTAATGTTTTCTTAATAAACGTTGGCGGTTTTTTCACAGTATTTAAAATTAATTTCATTGTCTCGTTAAAACAATCTTTTTTATATATTTGAATTTTATTTATTTAATTAATTCAAATATCGAATAAATATTTGTACAATCTAATATTCAAAAGTACAACACATATTTCCCATGCATATGCATGACTTGTGTTTGAAAATGCTTCTACAATCGACGTACTCCAACTCAGTTTCATGCCACCTAGGATGTTACAACACACAATACTATGCTGTGTGCATTATAGTCACAACTCATGCCACATGTTTCCATCAAATTCAAGTTCATTCCCTCAATGCTTGTCCCTTCTGTTCAATCTCCACATAGCAGCAAAAAAAACTTGTTATAAGCTTAGATAACAGCAAGGACTAGAACAACCATTGGCTCTCAGAGTTTCTAGGAACCTAAATTTTAGCACCCCCTCTAAATAGTGCCCCCTTCAAAACCCACTGTGGAAACCAAGCACCCTCATTCAGTTTATGCCATAAGATTCTGTTGCCACCACCCAAAACAACAACCGTTCCCACCCTTCACCGCCGCCGCCGCCAGAAACCACTTCCTACTTCCTACCCTTTTCTTTTTTTTCTCTCAAACCTTAATTTCCCTTTGGTATACACGGTAACTTCCTAGTTCCTACACCTCATCTTATTATACAGTTTCTTTCATAACATGCATGCATAGACCAGGTGGAGATAGATTAAGCATTTGGCTTATGGACAGAGAGTTGCAGAGGGGGGAGTTGAACTGACTTATTTGATTGTCCAAGGTTTTTGGAAGGTGTTGGAGCTTGATGGAGGGTATGGCAAGCAGTAATGATGTTGGCAATGGTGAAAATGGGTTGCCGGCAATGTTTGGTGAGAATGAATATGGTGGCGGCGGTGGCGGTGAGGGTGGTGGTAATGTGGAGGAGGTGACTCTGAAGAAGGGTCCTTGGACAACTGCAGAAGATGCTATTCTGATAGATTATGTGACAAAACATGGTGAAGGGAATTGGAATGCAGTGCAGAGGAACACAGGGTTGAATAGGTGTGGGAAGAGTTGTAGGCTTAGGTGGGCTAACCATTTGAGGCCCAATTTGAAGAAGGGTGCATTCTCTCCTGAGGAAGAGAAGCTCATTGTTGACCTTCATTCACAATTTGGCAACAAATGGGCCCGAATGGCTGCTCTGGTATGCACTTTCTTCATCTTCTTTTTCTTCACACCTTCACAAAAAGAAAAATGCATGAATATACTGTTGTATCTGCAAATATATCTAATTACTCCAAGACTCAAGCTACAATAAACATATTATAAGCTCTCAATTCACATTCTATTTTAAAGATTGACATGTTTGTTAGTGCTTGCGAACATGGTGTGTTTTAATTTTAGTCTTTTCAGAAAAAAAACTGTGTTAATTTTGATTGGTGTATTTTTATCATCATTTACTAATAATATATGATATGCATTTAGACATGCCATGTTAAAGTGATCCTTGATGCAACATGTTTCAATATGTATGGCACTAAATGATGATAATAGAGATCATTTAACTAAAATGATATAGAATTTCAATGCACCATAAATTACAAGAAACAAATTGTGAAGTTTATGTATTCTGTTAAATTCCATCCAAAATTGCACTAATATAGCAAAGAAAACCAGATTTTGAACTATGTTTCTTTGGTTGCTGCTGCACCATAGTTACCTGGAAGAACAGATAATGAGATCAAGAACTATTGGAACACAAGGATCAAACGTCGCCAAAGACAAGGTCTCCCTCTATATTCAGATGAGCATAATCACCATAGTTCCACAACACCAACCCCTTCCCCATGCCTCACACAAACAGGATCAAACCCTAATAACACTCTCTCAAACTTTGAGTTCTTCAATCAAAACCACCACCAACACTACCAACAACAACAACACCAACAAAACCACCAACAACAACACCAACCTCTATCTCCAACTGCATCTCATCATTCCCCTCTCAGCTCCCCTCTCCAACACAGACAACCCTTCACCTCTTCACCTCTCACTTTCCTAGACCATTCACCTCTTCCACTCTCCTCCTCTTCACCCTCCCCTCTCTCCTTCACCTTCCAAAGACCAGAACCAGTGCTATGCACCCCTTTTCGCTTCAAACGCTACCGTGCCTCTCCAAGCTACACCTCCCTCCCTGACCTTCCTCTCACCACCCAATTCCCTCATCTTGATGGATTCAGGTTCCCAGTTTCTTCAGGCTTCTCTCCCTTTTTTCAACCCTCTTTGTTAGAATCTGACCGATGCATTTCTTCTTCCTCACCTTTCCAATCCAAGTTGGAGCTCCCTTCAAACCAGTTCTACAAACCCCCCCAAGAGCAAGACATTAAGCTTGACATTGATTTCAGCGACCCTTCTCTTCAAAATAGTAGCGGCTTGCTGGGGGATCTTATCTTGGAGGCTCAGGCTTTGGCTTCGGGCCAGAACTCAAAGAAACGAGCTTACTTGAGTTTAAACGAGGGAAATGACATGTTTGATGCATGCCAAAGCTTTGACGACTTTCCATCTACCTCTCTTTACTGGCCTTCTTCTGCATCAGGTTGGTTTCATCATCATGCATCTTTGCTTCATTTTGTTGGATTATAGTTGTTTTCATTTACTCAAAAGCATGTTCAGCATAAACCCTAACCCTAAGCCCTAGCATCATCCATAGTGTAGAACATATTTGATGAACTATGCTTAAAGTTTTGAAAATTTGATGATTGATTCCATTTGAACGATGATCAATGCAGGAGCAAAAGCAAAGGAAGAGGCACCTGACTTCAGCAAGTTGATGAATGAGGACTTGTCATCATTGCTTACAGTGATTCCATCTTCCAACACACAGAGCCATGAGTGGCTTAACAGTGGTGTCCCAGAAGGGTCCAATGTCCAACCTTCTGGTAGTGGCATGACAGATGAAAGTTTTGGACTTGATATGAAGCCCGTAGCTTCCTTGTTTCCTCTCACCAACACCACAAACCATAATGAAAACCAAGGCTGCTACCCTTGGGACAATTTGCCTGGTCTCTGCTAAGATTGATCCAGCTTCAAAGGGTTTCAAAGTTGATTACCAAGATAATTTTGGAAGCTTTGTATAATGTTAATCAAGAAGTTTGGTGTATATGCAAATCATATCCATTATTTGTTCTTTGAAACGTTAGATTAGTCATTCATTCTGTGTATATTGAGACTGTATATGCAAAACATATCCATTATTCTGCCTTTAACTTAGTATTTATTTTATTTAGGTTTGTTTGGAATTCTATAATCAAGGGATATAATTATAATTATTTCTTAGTTATATGACACTTTGGGGTTATAAAAAAACTAATTAAATTAAACCAAACCTTCATACTCATTAAATTAAATTAAGAAAATTAAAATAATATACATTGGCTGTAAAATAATCAACCGCTTTAGTCATTTATATTTTTATATCTTAATTTTTTTATTATTGTATAGTATATTAAATTGTCACTCTTTAGTTTATATATAAATTTGTTATTATTAACGATTGTTGTATTTGATTAAAACCTAATCTTAAATATTATCATACAATTGATCGATTTTTATGTTTACTTTGAAGACTAAAACCTATGCAAAATATTTTTATTTTAGATTTCAATGTTATAAAGTTATAATATTATAATATTTATTATATATACATCATTAATATCAATTCAATCGCGATTAGATTATTAAATCTTAATAAATATTTTAACTAGTTCAATAATCAATTTAATTTTTTTATTTGAAAAAGACAAAGGCATAACGGGCTTGGTTCCTTCATCCTCCTATTTTCTACCTGCACCCCAGAAATCGTGCGAATAGCCAAAATGCCCTTCTTCTCCTCCCCCCCCCCCCCCCCCC
>Ga0209489_104294_pt1 | contig 26451 bp, 9 predicted proteins | sample SiratrowhiteBW_FD_187527 | JGI IMG/M metagenome (GOLD analysis project Ga0209489, IMG submission 187527) | Root nodule microbial communities of legume samples collected from California, USA - Siratro white BW (SPAdes) (version 2) | ecosystem: Host-associated > Plants > Roots > Nodule | place: USA... | reverse complement strand
TAAATGTTACTTCCATAAAATCTTAATATATATAATGAAATACAGTAGCAGTGAATAGTCAGGATAAATGAGCAATTAATATCAACCTCCCTTCAATAATACATAATCTCCAGCTCATTTGAAACCTCAAGGAACAAGTTCCTCCAACCGCAAACCATATGCATAAATCACATCATGATCATGGGTGTGAAATAATATTAATAATAATACTAATAAATATTAAAAATCGTACTTAAGAATCAATATCAACATAAAATATAATAAAGATTAACGTGAGGCTTGGGGTACCCCACTGTAAAAATATTTTAAAAAATAGAAGGTAAAATAGTATATCTCCTTTCCCCTTACCTTGTTTTTGAAAAATTATCCTGAAAAGGTGAAAGATCTGGTGAAGGTGATAGTTAGGAAAAAAAAACTTGATGGTTTCTTTTTCAGGAGTCTCTTTTCTTTCTGTTCAGCTCCCTCTCTTAATTTTGGTTACATGTTTGGCTTTAAATAGGAAATATTTCCCTTCTTATTCAATGCTTGCATTTAATGTAGAGCTTGATATCGTCATATTAAATGACGTAACCCATGATCATATGTCCTTTAAGCAACGTGATTTTTATCTGATACATTTAATTCTTTCTGCAGTGAGATGTTATTATATATATATATATGAACAAAGGGATAGACGCACAACATACATACGTAGATAAGTTCCACTGTGCTTTGATATTTTTATTATTTTAATATATAAAGTGATATAGATAGAAAAGGAGTTATCTTTTACTGTGCCTTGATTTTACTATTATTTTAATATATAAAGTGATATAGATAGAAAGAGTAAGTAATGGTGTAGGTCTGAAGCAAACCAATCCACGTTGTTTTATTTATAAATTTTATTTTAATTAAGTTTTAATATAGTTCTTTTGTTATATATATATATATATTTAATATAATTAAAATTGTGAAAAATATGTACAACTTCCTAATAATAATAAATAAGATAGATAATAAAATAAAATCTGAATTTGAGATTTATCAAGAATTAAAATTAGTCCCATTTTTTTATTTTCAAAAGAAGATGTTCTTATGAAATACTTATTTATGACTAAAAAAAATAGTAATTATAAATCTTGCATGATATTTAAAATTCTAGATTAAATATATACATATATTTAAAAGTTTCGGGATGTTACAAATATTAACTTTCTTTTCATAAAATCATATCTTAAAGTCATTTTTATGAACAAAGTTTCACAACTTTGAATCATTAACATGTAACTAGTATAAATCCATATCTAATGAGGTGGTTTTTCATTAGTCATGGAGAGATAGGGAGAAGAAATTTCAATTTAAAAAAAATAAAAAGTAAGTTAGTTTTCATTTTATATTAAAGAAAGGAGAAGATTCTTAAAGTTGAAAATCTCACTCCACATTTTATTATTTAATAAGCTTTGTTGTTAACAATCTAAAAATATTATTCTAAGTCTTACATTCAATATAATTAAAATTGAAATTATAATTAAAATTGAAATTGTGAGTAGAAAGGAAAAAAATTTCACAAGATCTAAATGATAATATATTAAGGTTCAAAACACAAAGTGAATTTATTACATTAATTTTATTTGGAAGGTGTAGAACTGACAATACATATACTAAAGTAATTGTATTAATTATAATTAAGGTTAGGTTTTATCTTAATTGAAGTCATTAAAGAAAGAAGAGGTGAATAACTATTCTTGATAAAAGAAAATTGAGATCCACAAGTTTTTTTACAATTTTATTCAACCATCTTACCAATTTTGATGTGTCAGGATTATATGTGAGATTTAAATCATATGTAATGTGTGAATAGTAGAATCTTACGATATTATAATTAAACTCTTAATTTTAACTATCTTATCCACTTTAAGTAAAAATAAGAAAGCAACATATTACGACAAAAACTAACAAACTCATAGTCTTAAGACTTTTGAATTGAAGGTGCTATAAATTCCTTATGTGAATTTGGTTCGGGTCTCATTATTGTGAGATTTTTTTTATATTTTCCTTCTCAATTTACCTAACTTAACGATGTGAGGTGTTTGTATTTAAGAGTAATATAATAACGGGACTCTCCCTTGAATGAGATATTATTAATAATACAAATGTAAGGCTAAGTTCTATATTAAATAAAAATGAAAAGGTTCAACATGATGATACTATCTTTTGCTATAATATGCTTTATATTTTCAATTAATACATTTATTTTATTTTTCATTTATATTTTATTAAATGTTTTTTATATTTGCACACACAAATTAAATATTTATTTTAAGGATAGAATAAGTAAGTCAATATCCTTAGAAAACTATAAAAATGGACTAAATTATCTATTTTTTAAAACCACATAATTCGGATAATGATGTTTTATTTCGCATCCAACTTTTTACAGTGACACGAGCAAATTATGATCCATAACCTAATGACCATTATATTTGCTGATTATTTTTTTCAAGGAGAGTCACTATAGATGACTCCATTGAAACTTTATGGAGCAAACTTAACACAATGACACAGAAGGCTGAATATACTGTAATTCCTATAACTGTATCTGATAATTTCTCATAAATATGAAGAGCGAGTCTACAATAGACAGGTTGCAGATTGGAACACTAGAGAGTTTACACAGAGGACATTTTCTGTGTAATAATGAAAATAGTACAAGTAATGGTCAATCAATACCGCGTTAAATTAAGATTAAAGCATTTTGAAAAGGTAGGGTTGTCAATTAGCTTCTCGCACTTCATCTTTTCTATGATGAAAAAATTCATATTTTCTATGCATAAGTATTCTTTTAAAAGGGAAGGATTGTTATTTCGTCTCTTTTCAAAGATGTCATTATTCATAATTTCATATCATAAATTTGAATATGCTGCATGCATTTAGTATGTAGGGTGGTATATTTGTTGGGCTTATAATTTCCAATCACTTTTTAAGGCCATTGCTTCTGTGTTAACTTTTCTTTGGGCTAAACCAGCACTTTCATAAGATTAGGCATTATGAGTTCCATGTGCTGGTAATAGAAATACTCCATAATTCTTTTTAAACAAAGATCATTATGATCCAATGACAAATAACTTTAATTCAAAACAGCTACCTTAATCTAGAAAAAGTATAAACGTTATATTGCAAAGGATTTAATACAGAACAAATAATGACAAGTAGTTTATGGGTTGCTTTAGATGGTATAAGGAGGGCATGATTTAATAACTAACAAGGTTCTGCGAAATGGAGTTATAGTCATTCAGGAACGCAATAGGTCAGCTTGTACTTTTGGATCGGATCTTGGCCCATTAGTTCTGGGTCCGTTAAGTGGGTCGAAGGATACCAATAGCTATTGGGCTGATATATTCATAGCGTAACGAGGGGCTTTCTTTCTACACCCCTCAATATTCTGGAGTGGGCTTTCCAAAATATAAAAAGTACATCCTGAAAAGCTCATTTCAAAATCACGAGAAAATTGTCGAGTGGAGGACATTGGATCCCACAGGGACGGGCATGAACTATTTAAACGCAATCCTTATATTTGTAATGAAAAAAAATTCATTGTTATAATAATATGAATTTTTGTGATTTATTTGATGTACGTAAATAACTTATATGTTGTGAGAAGTTTAAGCAGTGATTAGGGGAGGACGTGAGAATTTTATAGCAAGGAATCTCTTCTCTAAAAAGTAAGTTAAAAGGGTCATCGTAACCAGCTATACTGTCTTCACTAATTCTTAGTAGATTTTGTTATAGTTGAGAATGAATTGTAAGAGTTTTCCTTTGTGTGATTCAATTTATTTACTCACAACAAACTTCATATATAAGCACACTATGTAATAGTACGACATGCATTTAGAAAAAAAATATTAATGTATTTGAGTCAATTAAGTAACATTACCATTGACAATGTGTTATGATGCATGATTTTTTTCTTTTTTTGTGTTTAGATTTACCAGGTCTTTCTATATATGTATTTCATATATATGATGTGTATTCTTAACTCTTTTATTTATGTTGTTTGAATTTTTTTAACACCCTTGGAAGTAGACATGAGCTTGACAAGTAGGAAGAGGACACAGATGATGTAGTTTATATTTTCTTCACCATTATCCTATATTGAATAAGTATGACTTCGGACATAGATGACTATTTGTTTTGAACAATTATTTTAAAGTCATGTTATGATTTTTATTGTTAATAACATGTAAATTTCAATTTAATACTTAATAGTATATTATTTTAAATCCTTTATTTCAAATTTCTATAAAATTATAAAAATTTAATATGTATTTTACCTTTTATTTTCCACATTTCATTATTTATTTAAAAAACATGTGCAACTAGATACCTGTCACAATTAGAAAAGCCAATTTAATTTTTTTTATATCCATCCATTTTAGTGAAGTTTCATCAAATTTAGAAAAACCTACAAATAACTTGTCATAGCGCTTTTTACAATAACATTTTTGAATAAATTGTATCGGTTATTAAGTTCTAATTCAAGCAGTGCGCACAAAAGAATAGAAGTTAAGATTTATATCATATTTTCAGTTAAATGTATTTTTTTAAGTTTTTTAGTTGTTATTATAATTTAAATTATATTTTTAAAGTACAACAATAAATTATTATATATACATTTTATTTTATTTTTACTTTTGTCTTTATGTTTATATTATTTTAAATATTAACGTACAATTCTTTTAGTTCTTGAGTTCTATGATTTCATTATTTAAAAAAAATGCTTTATATTTTTATTGTGTTTTAGGTAAGTTAAAAAAATAAATTATTTTAATGTATTGCTTGATAATTTATCATTGTTTATAAAAAATATAAAAGCAGCATCAATTGATGAAAAATAACCAAACAATTATCTATTAGATCAGTTAAGTAAATACACTCAAAGTCAAGGTTTCATTCAAGAACACCAAGTGAAAATAACTTGCTTAAAAGTAGGTAGAGTTGAATAGTGATTACCACAATGTTACTTTTTAGTGTGATTAAATTCAAAGGTGAAAGGGATTTTTGCTGTGATACCACATAATCTTTAATACGAAACAAGTGTCCAAAGTTAAGAAGTAAGGACCACTCTAAAAACAATAGCACTATCCATATCAAACATACATGATGCACCTGTCTCAAAAAGGCATTCCCATGTCACTTCACAAACTATTTATTATATTTTTATTTTCCTTTTTAAATTTACATAAATATAAATAAAATACTAAAATAACTAAATAATGCATGGTACTATTCCATTAAGTAATATTAACTTCGGAAACTCTGATTGTTTAATTTAATTAAATATTTTTGGTTTAGGTTAACAATTTTATATGTTGTAGGCACCATAAAAGTATAATGTGACGAAGAAGTAATGTAGTGGGTGATGCATCATGGTTAGTCTTCCTCGGGACATGCTTTTGCAGCAGTGTCTCCTCAGATAGCTGGAGCCTCTTTGACGTTTACTTTTCTCTACAAACTAGGGTTGTTGATGCTGTACCGACACTGTGTTTTCTCTTTGAATTTTCATGTCTACATAGATTGAATTTTACTAATATCTCAATTGGACCACCGAATGTAATTTTCTTATTTTTCCTTGTTTACCTTCTAGATTATTTTTTTTTTTGTGAGTTACATTTTTACTATTATTTTCGTTAGTGTGATAATGGATCTATAGTTTGAACTATCACAACACAAATGACCAATAGATAGATAACTAAGAATTGAGATCCTATTATAAACGTAAATTTGAGTGTAATTCTATAATTCAGAAACATAACTGTACGGAAAGGAACAGAGACACTACTGAATTATAATATGTACTTCAGTTGGTCTTTTGTTGTAATACACATACTTTCCCTCCAAGAAATAAAGAAAGTAGGTCTTGCTTGCTACTGTTGGCTCTGATCACACTACTTTCTACTTTCTCTTGCTTCGTATGCAAATAATCTTTTCATAAGCCTTTCCAGATTGAGGCAGCAGAAGCCCAAACTCCTAGTAAAAATAATTGTTTGTTCCATTTCCTTGCATACTCTTCCATAATACGCTTCTGAATTCCTGTGTACACCATCACTGTCCTTTATTCTTTAATCGAATGTGGTGGGGATCGCTTTGTTGTCACGCAAGGAAGAGTCAGTTACTCTTATCCCTCACAATTCTACCCTTCTCAATATTATTATCATTGGAGTTGTGAAAACAAAGGATCCATATCTTGTGTCACTTCACACTTCCACCAACATCCATTTGGACACTAGGATGCAAATGCCTAATGCTAGCCTACTAACACCACAGACTCATTTTCTCAAGACCCATGTGCTCCCTTCTTCTCTCTTCCTGTCTAGTTTCGGATGGTCTAAGATTTAATAAAATCATGACATTGACCTTTAGCTTTCAACCAATTTTCGCTTCAAAAAGGTCTTATTCATTTACTCTTTCTCTCTGGATATTGTCACACACATTATTGTTCACTGTTAATTGGTCTTGGTTCACTGTATTATATAGTATTCAACTAATTTTTTTATTTACAGTGAAAATTGAATGGAGACACTGCATATGCATTAAAATATTCTCTTTTAATTTACCAAGAAGATAGAAGATTCATGATAGTTAATAAATCTGGTTAGTAATATAACAGGGAAGATATAGACGGTTGAACGCATTTAGTTTTCGAGATATGTCTGTAATTTGCTTCTTTGTAGCTCCCCCACATGCAAAGCCACATATGACGGATTCGTGGCAGTAAAATATAATTCTCACTAAGCATGGAAAATTATGGTTCCATCTTGGACAGAGAAGCTGCATTAAATGTTTATTGACCAAATGAAAGTCAACTATTACCTGCGCAAGGTTCGAGTTTATTTGAATTGCAGAGGGGAAAGAAATAGGAATAGAAGAATACAGAACTCCTAAATTTAATGTTATAAACTGACAGCATATTTTTCGTGGATTTACATAATCTCTAACAACGGAACAAACTGTCTCTAACCTGTTAAGCCAAAACCAAAATTAACAAATATAGCCAAACCATGTGAAGCTTATAAGGAAACCCAAAATTCCCAAAAGATAAAAAGTGGGATAAAGAAAAGAATATTTATATATAATGAGAACAGAGAAGCCTGTATAATAGGAAGTATATGTATATATAATCTTCAAGGACATCTCACATTCCTTCCAGGGCCTCCATAATAAAAGTAAGTTCCCCAAACATTGTTTGATCCCACCCTTATGTCATAGCAATTGGAATGGTCAGCCAGTTGGTGAATATTTGAAAGAGGAAGCAAGTTATTGTCCCAATCAACAACTTGCAAGTTTCTAAAGTAGGCAGCTTTTCTAAACCCTTCTCCTGCAAAATGGCCACTACCCATTTGAGTGCCAGTGTGGTAGCCCCTTGAACGAGAATTCACTATTTCTCCTCCAAATTGTACCATGCTAGCATGGTTTCTCAAGTGACTAAACAAGTATGCTGGCCAGTACCCAACAAGTAGCCCCGACCCAAATTCCAGCCACCAATGTCCATGCTTTGGGTCCTATACACAGAATTTCATTATGGTATCTTAGAATTATTAAAGCAAAAGGAAATGCATGTTAGTATGTTACAGCTTGACTCCAACTGTCTAACCTGCATTAATGTGTTGGCATAAATGCAAACACCAAATTTTTCCCTTATGGGTTAATTAATTAATGCATGTCTCAGTGTTATAAAGTGGTTCATTACCATTATTAATGATATTATTGGAGGAGAGTGAAACTGAGGAAAAAGAAGTGGTAAGACAAATGGAAATGCCGGTTAGAGCAAAACCAAAATAAAAAAGAAAAGCGTGAGCCGCGAAATATTGCTTTAATAAAGGAAGGAAAGGAAAAGGCTCAGCTAGAGGCGACCCCATGAAGGACACTCGTACAAGGAAAGCAAGGGAATCTTCCATTTGAATAACAATAACATGCAGAAAATTCAAAAGAAAAGGGGCAAAAAAGAAGTAAACGAATTATTGCCTCACTTGGATATGATTTTCTTTACTCTTAGTTTGATTATGCATGTTTAGCCTTTTTCTTTCTCAAAGTAAACAAGCTGCGAAATGAAGCAAATAACGGTTTGAAAAGCCTAAAAGCTCAAATTAACAACAAACCACCATCCAAACCTTTGAGCCTTTTGTGTTAAAGGACCCTATTTTCTCCTTAATTGGTGTTTTCTTTTTGGTTGACTTTTAGGTGATGAATTGTTGTGGGGAAAAAAAGAAAAAGTAAAAGACTCACCTTCCAAACCATTAAGCCAATATCAAATTGTCTGCCATTATAGATGGATCTTGGGGAGATTGCAGCCCCTATTGCTATCCTGTTGTTAGTTTGGACAAATCCTGAACAGAGTAAATTGTAGCATCCTGTTGCTTGATATGCATCCGTCTGTCAAATTGAACATACTGTAACATGTTAAAGAAATGAGGCCAAAAAGAAACAAAAGAAAAAAGAAACGTGCGTTACTTACTGTCCAGTAAGTGAAGAACCTAGGATAGTTGTCTCCATATAGCTCAGGACTCACCTGAAGGAAAAGCATGTTTGTTATTTAGCTAGAAATCGAAGGACTGAAAACTAAAGCAAGTGATAAAGACAAATGTAATCCTGGTATGTTCTTCAACACCTTCACAATATATACTACAAAAAATGGATGAATGTGAATTTTTGGAGAAGTAGATATTGACATGCCTGCCATCCAGCCTCTATGGTATTCAGATCATTGCCAAAAGATCCAGCAATAACCCATATCTGTGACAAACTGAATTCGTATGGATCGGTTACGCTGGGTGTCCATACATTTATGCTCGCTTTTGCTCCATAGTATTGATCTCCGTTTACAAAAACAACTGCATGCTGCAACAGGATGTGTGTTAAAAAATCAAAATTATCAGTAGAAGTTAAACATATGCGTGCATAAGAATGAACTATTTTTCCTATGGTGTGCTTGGGAGTTTTATTCATTTCAATTTTTAGCTCCTTCTAAAAAAAAAAAAAAAAAATTGCGTGTGGCATCCAACAGGGATACAAGAAGAGCTTCCTCAGAGAATAATGATTTCCACGTTACTTTTTGGTGCACCTAGGAGGCAAACTTTTGAAAGTGGTGTCCCTTCAATGTCTTCGTTTTTGCAATTCATGTTGAATTTTGATGAACAAGGAAAAACAGGGTTGTTCTTTTCTTTCTGGTAAAGAAAAAGGGTGGAAATGAACACAATGCTGAGAAGATAAGAGCAGAGATTTTCCTTTCAAATGAATGCATTGCGAGAAACGGAAACATTAGCGGTAAGAGGATTGAATTTTGCAATGGAAGTTCAATAAGCAAATTACATTCGTAAGCACTAACCTCATGACCAGAGCCAGTTGAGTCCCTCCGTACTTTTCTTCCAAATCTTCTGATAGAGCTTGCTCGCAGAAAATCTTGTTCAGTGGTTCTTCTGATTGGAACAGTTCCTTCAGGGCATGTTTCACCAGAATCAGTCCAAAGCTGAAAGCTCTCTATGACTGTTTCTCCATTGGGGTGGCCCTTTGGCCTTTCAGGTGGATCCTGTAAACCTTAAGCCTCTTACTTTCTCAGTCTCTCAAATAAATTCAACCCCCAAAATAAAACCTTTAGACTAAAAGACGAGTAGTGGTAAATTGGAATTCCACCACCCCAGAATGGTTCAACAATTCTGAGGAATGTGGATGTGTTAGGAATTCAAAGGAAAGTCAGTTTCCTTGAGTTGGATGAAATTACCAATGGTCTTTGCCCTCTGAGCAGAGGATGGTCAAAAGCAGGTTGCTGATGAGATAAAACACAGTCTATCAAATCCCCATCTGGACTCTGCAACAAAGGAACAGAAACATAGATCATTGAATCAGGAGAAGGTAAAAATGCAGTATTCTCATTGTCACAGAGTGTGAAGGAAGATGAAAAATGCCTTAATTGTTTTAACAGGAGGCTTGTTAATCTTGTTGAGGTGAGCTCTGATAGTCCTCAACTTTTGCAACACTTCAGCTGGTCTGAAAGTGTTGTTGGCAGTGGGGTGAGAGGGTGGTGGGAAAGATGAATTGGAGGCAATGGGGTGAGAAAATGATGTGGGTATTGAAGTAAGAAGTAGGAGGAAAACAAGAAGGGCAGGTAGCGTAGGGAGTAGAGTGTTTTGGGAAGTGGAAAGAGCCAAATTGAGGGAATGATTTAGTGAAGTTGTTTGTTCTGGGGTATCATGATTTGCTTGTTTGCACTGTTGTTGTCTTGTTATGTGAGGAGCTGAAAAATATGGCTCTTTCTTATGTTTTGTCCAGGAAACTGAATATCCCTTCATGTCCATACAAAACACAAGAACTACAAAGAACAACCCCCTAGTTTGTTGGCTGCCTTCAAGTTTTCAAATTATAAACAACTCCTCCTACTGCTCATAACCACAGAGAGAGGAGAGAGAGAGATAGAGAATATAGTGATTTTAATTTCATGCTCCTTCACCATCCCATCAAAACTACCACCACACCCCCACTAGGTGGGGTTGCATTTTCCAAATTTACTTTTACCTTGCAAAGCACTGTCTACACACACTGTAGAATAACTAAACAGAGAAAAAATAACTAGCCAAAACTTATGTGATGCTACATCATGGATTCTTCTTGTTTCATTCCACATTAAACAAATGTTTTGTACTAAATAATATAGAATGTTAGGCATGCAATTAATCAGAATAAGAATATAAACCCAAACATTTACATTGGAATTTCTACTGCAAACTACCGTATCTTTTGTTTGAAGCTGTGTAACCAAAATTCAAGTTGTCGTTTAGCGTCTTCTTTGTTATTGAATTGAAGTGAAATTTTTTTCCACTTAACCATGTAAAGGCATTACATACACCTGTAAATAAACTGGCAATTTATTTCTTTAACTTTCTCTCTTTAATTTTATAAATAAACAACTTAGAATGGGTTTTTTCTGATACAACTTTAGAGTAATAATACTTAATAAATTCTCCTATGTCAGGTATTAATTACTTAGTAAACTGGCCTCAATTCAACTTTTTTTTTAAGTGATCCCTAATTAAGATTCTTTTTATTGTTGAAAACTTTAAGAAGTATCTTTGAAGTTTTGGTTTTTGGAACGGAGTCAAATTTTCGGCTCCGAATTGTTTAAAATTCATCATTTTTTTATTTATTATGTAATAATTGAACTCATATTTTTTTTACGCGGTTTGTTGACGAAGTCACACTACCTTTGACAAATGTCTCTAGGATATTACCTAAGGAGATAAAAATAATTTTACTGAAAACATTATTAACACCATGAGTATGGACTTAAACATATCTTAAAGTAATCTTTGATTAGATTTCTTTTAAAACCAATATAGAGATAAGATCCTTCTCACTAGGGACTCTTTTAAACTTTTTAATAATTAAAAGGGTAACGCCTTAAAATCTGGGACAAGTCCTTAAAATAAGAGTCCCGTCAATAATGATTTTCCAATTTCCACAATTTTCAAATGTTCGAGTGATGATGGATGTTAGGGCAGTTAAAATTGTTTAATTAGTACGTGTTAAACTTTGCACTTAAAGTTTAATACCATGGTTATGGTTGTACTAGTGATCCTATTTGTGTAGAAACCCCAGTGCAGGCATATTATGATATGTATCTGCTTTTACTTTTCTCTGCTCATATTATTAATTGCAGTTCATACGGCCCAAGAGAAACAGACTTTAAGATTATGGAGCTACCTCCACTGTTAGAGGCACCACACACCAAAGCAACTTTAATGGGGCCATACCTAATTATTAATATATATATATATATATATATACATCAATGGTGAAACCACAATCACAGCTTCTTATCATGGTCTTCACTCCTTTTTGACTCCATGTCTTTACATCATAATAAGGTTCCTGTTCAAAATGTTATCACCAGGTTTTAATCTCTTAATTTTATTTTCAGATTCTTAATGTTGGACACTTTCCATGTTTCATTAATTCTTGTACTCTACTGCATCAATTAATAATTTTATATTTTATTATATTAATTAATAGTTAAAGTTATTAAATGAGAATGTTTTTAACCAAATTTGTCAGTAGTACTAACTATTTCTTGAACATTAGATCACTTTAGGAATGAAAATATCAAAATTGCCCTATTTCTTTCTTTCATCTAACGAACCAAAGGGGTGCATGTGTGGGCTGATCTCTAGGACATCTAATACGTTCTCAAACACGTTTATTTATAGATAAAAAGCTATTCACTTTTCTAAACATACATAAAGTTTTTGAATAGGACACATGAACAAATAAACATATTTGTTAACTTAACAATAATATTATTTTGAATATAATGGACAAGTAGAAGTGAATTTAATGTGGTAATAGATATTTTGGATCCATTCTATTTTAAATTATTTTAGTTTGCGTTATAGATTATAGGAAATATGTATTAATTTAGATATCATTTTTCCTTCGAGATTAATAAAGAAAATATTTAAAGAGACAGACAAATAAAGATTCATATTATCTTTTTTAAAAAGTAATTTGAGATACTTCTTTTAAAAACATATATAAATCAACATAATATTAAATACAATCAATAACTTATATATAAATCAACATAATATTAAATACGATCAATAAATTAAATATTAGAAGAAAATTAAACATTATAAGCCCTCAATTTAAACCTAATTTCAACTCAGAAGAATAACCATACGAACTCTAAACATGTGAAAATACTTCGTACTAATACTCTATTTTAAAGGATCTCCATAATCTGTGATTGGAACACATAACAATTCAATTTATTACTAATGGAGGTTAACTAAAAAATAAAAACATTTTCAATTTCTTTCACGATCTATTTACAAAGAGTTAAAAATTTATAAATATATATTTATATTTAATGAAAATATTATCTTTTTTAGTCTCATATATTATTATTATTTTATATTTATTTTAGGATTAGAGTTTTTTTACAAATAAACTTTTATTCAATATTCTCACATCATCATTAGAGCTTATTTCAAGAAAAAAAAATCCTTCACTCAATAAAGAGACTCTTTAAAAAGTTTATCTGTAATTTTCTTAATTGTATGAACAACAAAACATTAAGGACATGTTTCTTTCTAAAGATGGAAAAAGAACAATATTACTGACTTGTAGTAGAAAACACAAAAATAATAAAGAATAAGGAAAATATTTATCTTTTAAACTTTCTCTGTCATTTTGTGTAGATTTGTATAGAAATAGTTATATAATGTAAAATCATAATCGATTATATACTTAATATTTTAATACAATTTCATTTAAAAAAACAATTAAAATAAAATTTATTAAAATAATAAACAAAATATAAATTTTTTTTGTTACATTTATTATTTGTATTTTTTATAAATTATTTTTATAATAAATTATTTTAAAAATATTTTAAAAATGTTTTTAAATATATAATATATAAAAATAAAATTATTTTATTATATCAATCAAATCAACTATAATTTTTATTTATTTATTTACCTTTACTTTTTCTCTTTTTCCCTCAATTTAAACAACTACCGTTTCATTTTTTTTTTCTTTCATCGTCCACTCTTCCTTGATCTACCATACCCTAGACATTATTGTCATTCCACACCACAGTAAAACAAAAACCAACATGAACATGCAAAATCATTATTTACACTAAAACATTTTACAGTACAGAAAGAAAAATATAAAATGAAATAATTAATGTAAAATGATAGAGTGAAAATAAAGTTAATGACTTCTTTAAAGTAAGGAACACTGTTAATTAATGTCTATTGGTGGTCAGAAGAGTAACTAACAGGAGTGTGAGTCAACAAATGATAATTTAAGGGACTAATCGGAGTATACATTATGTTTAGATCTGATAAAGATTATAATCATTTAGATGAATCAGTTTGTGTGGATTTAGAAACGCTGATTCGTGAAGGAGTAAACTCTAGTGATCTTTTCAATGTGTGAAGAAAGGAGGGTATTTACGCCGGCGAAAATGAAATTACCGGTTGCTTTTCAGTTTGCATGGCTTCTTTTTCTTGTTCTATGCAACGTTGAAGAGATTATATGCAAAGATTCTTGAATATGGTTGATTTGATGGCTTGAAATGGAAGAAGATGTAAATATTTTATGTGAAAACAAATGAACAATTAATTATATACGCAAATTTATAGAATCGATTATGAATGCGCGTTATAGGAATAAATAAATTCTATTATAAATTTCTATAAACTTTATAATAGAATCGATTATGATAATAGACTATAATTATATATTTTAATAATAATAAAATAATAAATAATAATATATGATAATAATAAATTGATAATATAAATAATAATTGAAAACAATAATATTTAAATTTTATTTATAAAATAATGATAAAAAATATAAATAATACACAATAATATTAAAATAACAATAATCAAAATAAATTTATTAAATAAAATAATATAATATAAAAATAATAATAAAATATAAATAATAATAATATTATTATAAAAAATAACAATTAAAATAAATTTATTAAAAATAATATTAATAATTAATTATTATATTTTAAATTAATTTTAAATATAAAAATAAATTTGTAATTTTATATTTTTATCAATTAAAAAAATTAAGTATCAATCATATTTATTATATCACTCACAAATTTTACTTTAAATTTTTTTTATAATTCAAATAACAAAACTTTCTACTTGCCCTATCTCAAATATACTCTCTCAGATTTATCTTTAGATTCAAACAAAATATTAGTAAGATAATTTATTTGGACATAGTTTTTATCTTTTTTTATGATTACAGTTTTTAATATATTTTTATTATGTATTAAATAACTTTGTTATTTAAAATACATTTTAATGTTTTTTAAATGAGAAAAATTATGAAGATGACTTTTTAACTTGATGTAGAATTTCCCTTTCTCGTATATATTTAGATAAATAGAAGTTACATTATTCATGTTTTACTCTCTTGTTCAGTGACATAGTAGGATTGTCATATCTAACATATGATTTGTGGTAGTTGGTAAACATTTCATCATAATTTTGTTCTAACAAATATTTCAACGAATTAAGTAAATAAATGTTTATAATTTATCATTATTCTAAATTCTCATGTGAGACTAGAGTATATTAAAATCGGGTTCGGTAGTAATATTTTATGAGTCTATAATAAAATAATAAATAAGTACTCATTATATATGCAAAATTTAGTTTTAATATGTAAATATGTACTTTTTAAATATAAAAATATTTTTAAATAATAATAAATAGAGACCTTATGAATAAAACTTTTCATTCCCATACAATAAAAATAACTATTTAAAAAGACAATGAAATCTTTTTAAATATAAATTAGCAATTTTTGTCCATTCATTTACAAAACTGTTAAAAGTATCTCTAAACTGTCCTTAAAGTAATTATTTAAAAAAACAATGAAATTTTTTAAAACATAAAATCAAAATTTCTTTGTCCATTCATTCACAAGTCAAGTGTTAAAGTATCTCTTTCTAAACTATACTTAGAAAGACCTAATGAAAGTAACTTCTAACTTCATCAGATAAGATTACATAATTAAGATACTATCTACGTTGATGTTTGATAATTCTGTTAATATTTATATTTTAAAAATTCACAGTTATAATTCAAGAAATTAAAATATTTGGAAACTTCTATTAATTAGCATAATGATGAGAAATGTTTGGAGCTATCCAGAAAACAATTTTTTATCCAAAACAATTACCATTATAAATTCAATATATTAAAAGATATTAATTTCAGTCAATAATAATCAGCGTCACCACAAAAGTTGTGCTTTTTAGTTAGCTTCAGTTAGTTATAAAGAGTTATAAAGGAAGTAAACTTCCTTCTACTTACCATGAGAGTGAGATGAAGAAATTTGGATCATACGAGATGAATAATTAGCATTAAAATTATTTAATTATTAGGGTGATATTGACCTTTAATATCAAAATAGTTAAAAGGAATTGTTGTAAGAAGAAAAACTGTTGCATAATTATAATATTAATGATTTTCATCTCAATGGTAACCAGATCGCTTTAGTTCGCCGAGAACATTGGTAGTTTGTACTTCAAATATTTTTTAAAACTTTTAAATTAAATATTAAAATTAAGATTAACATGTGGTTTAAAATTAAATTCAGATTAAAATTAAGATAAATATTTTATTTTAAATTTAAATTTATATTTAATCTTGACATTAGTATAGAAACTAACATTAGTATTTTAGTTGAGAAATTACTATTAGATTTTAAGATTAATTTAAATTAAGATTAAAATTCATGCTATAGATGAGATTAAGATTTTAATTTAATTAAAATTACGACAAATATTAGAACTGTAGTTAGTTATATTTTTAATTAGATCAATATATGAAATAACATTACAATTTTAAGAATCACAAATTAGAGCTAATTATAGTTAAATTAAGTTAAGCTAATTAAGATTAAATTTTTAATTTTAGTAGCAAGATTAAAATTTTGTTGAAATATGTATATAATTCTATTACTTTTTTTGTTGTGATTTTATATTTTTTATTTGTGATATGTTTAACGTATTGGATTGAGTAGGGTTTGATCCTCGATCATTTGTATTATTTAATTTTAGAAGTATGTATTTTAAATGTTGTATTGCGAAATTTTTTGTTGGTTTTTTTGTATTATTAATTGTATTTAGTAACATGAGTGTGTTGTTTGATATTCAATATAAAGATTACAGACTACCTCGAATTTAAATTATTCATATTTTCATCTAAAAATAAAAAAGGAATAATGACAATTATTATATTAAGGTTGAATTGTTTATTTGGATAATTTAAGAAGATTAAACACTTGTATACAGTTCATTATATTTTAATCATATTATATATATTTCATAAAATTTTGATTGAGTGCAATTGTATTGATATTTTATGCATATTTGATTGTGGTTTATTTAATATTAATTTCACTTTATGTTACTTGAAGACCAATAAAAATATATTGAATTTATCTAAAGGTATTTAACTTTATATTAAAACTATTATGATCATTTTTATTAATTTTTCATAAATTAACTTAACTAAATTCTACATATTAGTGCAATAGACTACAGAGACACTTTAAGTGTTTATACTACCTCTTGAAAAAAAATGTTATTATAAAAACTTAATATTAATGTTCTATTATTGTAGATTTTAATGACAAATCATTAAACACGGATATAATTCAATAAATTCGTCATAAGTATTTCTTAGAAAGGAGTGTCTATTGTATTTAGAATTAATATTGTATATTATTTATACCATATGTTTTGATTCACATATGATTTGGTTTAAGACAATCTATTGAAAATGTATAAGTAAAATGTGTGTATTAATACTAGATTGGGCCAAATATTGAATTTTAATTTTTTTGTTGGTATGATTAGTTGTAATACAAATCTTAGAAAGAACATATTACAATGATTATGAAAAAAAATGTAATATGTGTCACTCAAATCATGTTGATTTGAAGTACATATTGACACATTGCATATATTTAGGTATTAAACCACGTTGCCTTTAAAAACCAATAACATACTACAATGATTATAATAAAAAAATGTAATATGTATCCTTCGTAACAATAAAATAAGCATATTACATCAATTATTTGGGACAACCCATTAAAATATATATAATCTGAGATTAAAAACTATATATACATTAAAATGAAAAGTAGTCTAAATAATTCAAGTAATTTAAAAAGTTTAGGTTAGATTAATTTAGTTCACTTCACCTACCCTGATGTATTTCAGTTAAATTCATTCAAATAATTATAATTCAGCTAAATTTTATCAAACCATTTTTAAAAGCTAAGTGATTTATGACCTAATCAAAAGTGTTGAAATTTAAACAAGAATGACCTACGTGACATGACTAAGAGGGAAGCATGTTACTAGCAGTTAAAGTTTTGATGAGATAAATAATCAGTATGTAGCACATGATTAATTATGCAAACGGATTAGAAAGATATTCCTATCTAGCAATGAACCTACTAAAATTCTCTTGGTTTCTGGGTTACGACCACTAAGCTAGCTATAGTTTGTGTTGTTGTGTTAGAAAGCAGAAAAGTATGGGCCCATGCATGCACTGCTAATCTTTTTAGGGTTGTGACAGGCCAATGCTGATGCTTCCCACTTACACTTCCTCTCCTTTTTCTTTCCTCTCTTCTTTTAACAAATCCCCACTCACTCTCTCACCAAACTTGTGGGGATAAGTACTCACAAACGCTGCACCAGTCAGCATGAACATTGGTCCACAGTACTCGCAGATACATATAATATACAGTGTTTTTTAAGTCATGCCCTTTCGAAAAGTGAGTCTCAAAAAACAGATTCCCGCAAGAGCTTTACAAATTTCAACATTCCTAGAATGAACTTCATTCATAGTTGTTATCGCAAAAGTGTGATTTTATGGCATAAGCATTAATATAGAATCGGTTCGCTGGATTTTGCTAAAGCCTGCCACGGCTGAGCGTGCTTTTAGAAAGAATCAGCATCTGATGGTAGTTTAAAATATAGGGTGGTGAACCACATGTAATTAGATATCAGAGAATAAACATTGAGGCAATCAAAAGAACCACGTAACTTACTTGCATTAGGCTACACATATATTCATAATATTTACTTAAAACGAAGAATGATCGATATATCATGAACCCTAAAATAAAATAAGATTAAGTTCAAGGGAATTTGTTCTGGTTGGCAAGTGGAGGGGCATTTGGGCCATAGGATATGAACTTTTTTTGTGATACCTAAAATATATTCAAAGCATGCGGCAATTTGTAGGAAGGGAATGAGTATAGGGTCTTGAAAGCAAGTGTGTTTGCATTTGATAATCTATATAGAGATAACCCACTAAGCTCATAGTGGGTTCAAGATGATCATGATGCTGCCTCATTGTCATAGGCTCTCAATGTGGAAGCCATGTGATGTTGTTTGTGCCTTTGCATATAATCTTTTACTGTTTCTGTTATGAAGTCAAAATGAAGATATCAAATCTTTAGAACCTTTTTCTTAAACCCACCGGAAATATAGACTTTTAAAGCTAATTAAATAGATTTGGAGTTTCTCTAAAATAGTTTTACATTTTCAATAAATCGAAATTTATCACTAATATAACGTTAAAAATATTTATAATGAAATTTAACAGATGTATATGGTGCATTTCGTAATTTGTAATTTTCTCAAGGAATTGATATGCAAAGTTAAATGTTTTTAAAGAGTAGCTACCATATATTTCCTTTAGATTATTTTTTATTGGTTCTTTTTAGAGCAGTGCGTTGTAGATGCCAAATAGTTTGAAAATGCAATATCTGAGGCAAACGCACCAACCCAACTAGTAATTGTTCACACAAAGGAGTCAAAACTATTCAAGTGTGAATAGCACTAAAGAAACATTTTTTCGACACATTTGACTAATTAGATACTGTAGAGCCACAAGTAATGATTCCTTGTAGGAAAATGCAAAGATTATGAAGACTGACAAAGTATAGCCTTTGTATTAATTATATCAAAGCAAGGATGTAGTTTCAATCACTATCATATTAACCCACTTATTATGAAATTCATGACACTAATTATACAGATAACTGCGTGTAGGACCTATCTTGCATGTTTCATATAAATTAGTTAAAGTGGTTTATTTTTTATGTGCAATGAAAATAAAATAATTGGTAAATTAGAAGTGTAATATATATTAAAGACATAACTTATGTCACTAGTGTGGTATTTCTATGTTTGCATAAAATAATATAATATTTTTCAGTCTACTGATAAAGATATTTGTGTTTTTTTTCTTAAAATAACATTATTATGTTTGATTTAAAGTTTATACTATAAACATAACTTAAAAAATATAACTTTTACGTTAAAAGTGCTATATTTAGAAGGGGAAAAAATACACATGGTAGCATATAATAAATAAAAATATATATAACAGACGTGTACGTAAATTGATTAGTATTTAAATCTATCTTTATAATTTCTTAAGACTTTTATTATTCCAAATTCTCAAAACTAATAGTGTCTTCTTTTTATTGGTTGATGTAACATCTCCAACACATTTTCTTTATTCTAAGACTCTTCAATTCATGTGTGAGAGATTATATATGTAAATATATGTAAAGATGATTCAATAACAGGTAGCCTAATAAGTTTAACTTTATTAGGATAGACTCTGATATTATATTAGAAGTAGACTTTAAGTCTATCTCTTACAAATATAGGATAAGATTTGCACTCATCACTTATAAATTATTAAAAGATCTATTCTCCCATGTGAGATCTCTAATATGAGTTGTGAGAAAAACTATTTCATTTATATTTAGAGGAAAAACAAAAAAAAAAAATTAAGAACTTTGCAAGCTTTATCCTTAAAAGAAAAAAGAAAGGAGAAAGAGAGTAGCAATCCGAAAAATACATAGTCCTTCCATACCTTTATTTCAATGTCATATTCCTTACTAGTGGCGATTCAAGACTTTAGGAGGCCTAAAGCGAATAAAAAAAATGAGGTTTTTTTAAATTAATAAAATAATTAAAATTATGATACTATTATTTAAAATTTATTTTTCGAGCTTTTTGTGATGCAAAAGTATCTATTAAATTTCATAATTAATTTCATTTAACAAATATTTTTCAAAAGACAATAAAGCTAATTTGTTTAATCTTTGTTGAGACATTGTTGATCTTAAATAAAATTTTATTAGTATAAGTTTTGAAAAACTCCTTTCAGCCAAAGCATCTGATACTGAAATTGTTAACATTATTTTATATGCTATATATGCATTTGGAAAAGAATTTATTCTTTTTATATAATTAAGAATGTCAATTGGTTTATGAATTAGAATTACTATCATGAGTTTGAGAATCAAAATTATTATCCTGAGTTTGAAAATCAAAATTATTATCTTTGTTGACTACTTTGTTATTGTCTTTACCTATATTTATATTGTTACATTCACCTAAATTTATATTGTTATGTTCTTCATTCAAAGATGACTAACCTGTATTTTCTAATTTATTTTTTTGTTTATTTTTATAAATTTATCTATAGCCACTTTTTATGATTCAACAAAAAGTTTAACTCTTTTTTTTGAAGTTTTGAATGACCTGATTCAAATTTTCTAACTGCCATATTTATATATTTTTATATAAAATTAAAAATTATAATACTGAATATAACTTATAAGTATATAAAATAAGTCTAAGTTAAAAAGATAAAACCTGATTTTCAAGACAATAAACTTGATTGTAGAGTCTCAAAAGTCTCCTATTATGATATTATTTTTGGATCCTGTCCTTTGGTATGTCTTTAAATATAATTTGTAACTTTTAAATTCTCTTTCTTGAATCTGCACAAATTATTCTAAGATTAACTAAACAATAATGAAAAATAAAAAAAAAATTGGGATCAATTGATCAATCTCATATTATTTTCATCTAATATTGATGCACTCAAAAGGAGCCAAAGTGAACACAAACTCTTCCTCAGTCAATCTATTGCTCAAAATCTCCAAGTAAAGACACGCGCTATAGAATGATGAAATATGAAATGAAATAAATTTGAAATTGAAAAGAAGTTGAAATAATATTAAGGAAGGAACAAAGAGACAGAGGAAGAAAGGAGATCAGTGGAAAAAGAAGGAGAGAAGTGGAAGAGTCAGACATGACAGGAAAGAGATTATATCAATCTTGTAGAATATAGGGAAGAGATAAATTAGAAAATTTTGAAATGTAAGATTCCTTAATTGTTCAATTTTTTAAAATATTATTAATTTATTATAAGAAAGTTTCAAGAATATTATTCATTAAATAATATTTATAGTACTAATATAAATTTAAAGTCATTAAATAATATTTATAGCACCAATGTAAACTTAAAGTCAGTTAAAATATTTAAATTTTTAATTAAAATTTTGTTAGTATAATTTTTAAAATTAAATATTTTTTATTTTATAATAATATATGAGTATTAAATTTTTTTGAAACCTTTGAGGCTTAAAGTATATTAAATTTTTTTGAGACCTAAAGTGGTTGTTTTACCTACTTGGGCCTTAAGCCACCCCTGCTCCTTCCCTTCTCTTCTCATGACCTCTTCCAATTAGTGTTGTATTTTTTTATTTGTAGGCTTTGAGGGTTTAAAATTTCTTTAAATTGTCTTATATTATAATTTTTTTACTATGTTTTTACATACTTATGACTTTAAAGGATGAGTTTTGTTAGGTTTGGTGGATTAAACATGTATTTTATTTTTGTCATTCAATTTTTTTTTCAACTTTTGGTTAGATTTTTAATGTAGGTCATCTTTCTTAAAGAAATATATATAAAACATTACTATAAAAAAAGTTTTTAACAACGTTTAAAATTGACTTATAACGATAATTTAACAATTATTATTGATAGAGTTATCATTAGAAGTCAAATATACGTAACCTTTGTCTTATATTTAATATATGACAATAATTATAGCAAAAATTATCATGATATTTAAAACATTAATTGATATTTTTTTAAACTATTTTCGATTATAATTAATATAGAATTTGTCATTAAAATGTACATACAACAACGATTATAATATCAATTATTTTCATAGGTATTTTTTATGTGATTATGTTTTTCAGGGTACTAAAGACATGTACGTAAAAACACATTATCAGACTTACTAAAAATGCAATTACATCAAATCTCAATTCCCATGACAAATAAACAAAGATCTAATACCATTTATAATTGACAAATAATTTACATAAAATATAATATAATGTTGTTGATCATAAACTTAAAAAAGTTCACTACTATAATAATATTGAAAACTATGTCAAAATTTGAAAATATTATAAAACTTATAAAAAGTATTGTATGTAGAAATAATGATCTATAAAAATGTATTCACTCGTCAATTAAGTGTTATAAAAATAATTAAGTATATTATCAATGTATTTCTAATGTAGTTTATTTATGAGTTAAACTATAATTCATGAACAAACACAACATTTATATAACCATTTAAGGTATATAAATGGTAAACAGTTAATTTTTTCTAAAATGGTAGGTATATATTCTACCCAATCCCGACCTCTTTATATCCTGGTTCTAACAATGATATTTGCCTTACATGAAAATTACATTCATAGGTAGTCTTTAATTTGTTTAACATAGAACAAATTAAATCAACACATTGATATTGAAAAGTGAACAAACAATGTGATTAAATCCTTTCTCAAGTACACCCACGTGAAATGTTATGTCTCAATTGACAGTTAAATATCTTATATTCGTTTAATGTATCAATATATGTATTAATGAATCATTAAATTTATTAAACCTTTCAAGGTTTCTGACCAAACAATTCAATACTTACCACAGTATGTGACTACTATATTCTTCTTGTTTTTATGTAAAACAAATTATAAATAATTTAAATTGTATTAAATCTCAAAAACTAAATTATTAAGGTTCATTAAATGTGAAATATATGATACAAATTTTCAAAATATTGGCAGCATATTTCTTTTAATATGAATTTCACAAAATACAAAAAACAAAATTTTTGACATCTCAAAACCTAATATCAACACATCACATACCACAACAAGATATAAAAGTTCATAAACCATCAATTAAATATTAAAATAATATAATTCTAAGCAATGTGAGAACTAAATTTGAATGTACTCATAATAAATATAAAAAAATCAATTTTAGATTTAATCCTAATTATAAAATAGAAAACATAATAAAAAAACTAATTATAAACAAAAGTAACATGAAGAAGGACCAACAAGAGAGACATAATAATGATAATAGAGGATGTCTCGTTCGCGATATGAAACTCTTATTCTTCGTGCAGAGGTTGGCACTTATCCAATAGAACAATGGATGATTGACGAAAAAAAAAAACCAAAATTACGAATATTAATATAAGATAAATGAGAAAGAAATCTATTTAAAAGCAAGTATAACAAACTATATAATTGTTATTGAAACTACGTACAACAATTATTCACAATTATTCCGTCATTCATGATAGTTATGTTCATACATAGTTTATTATACTTTGATTTGTTTATTACACTAAACAAAGTGAGCATAATTAAATTAATGATAGACATCGAAAACAAATAAACAATATGATTAAATCTTTTTGAAGTATGCACATGTGAAGTCTTATGATCTTGCACTCAATTGATCCTTGAATATATTGTATTCACTTAATATATCAATAATAAACCATTAAAAATTCATTAATATTCTAAAAGATATCCAATCAACAGTTCAATATTTTTTAAAATATGTGAATACTACCTTCTTGTTTTTATGTAAAACAAATTATGGAGATAATTTAAATTAGAAATATAGTATACAATTGAATTTAAAAAGAATTAAGTTTTATTAAATATTAAATATATGACTCAAATCTTCCAATATTGGTAACATTGTTTCTAATTCGAATTTTATCAAATACAAATAATAAAATTTTCGGGTATTAAACATTCCATAACTTAATATCAATGCATCTAACGCATCAGATATCACAATAAGATATAAAAGTTCATATAATATCAATTAAATATAAAAATATAATTATAAGCATTGTAATAAATAAATTTGAATATACTCATAATAAATATAAAAAAATTAACTCTAATCTTAATTATAAAATAAAAAAATAATAAAAATTTAATTCTAAACATTAATAACATAGAGGAGAAACAAAGACAAGAGAATAGAGAATGACTCATTCTTATTCACAAATAACGAATGATGAACAGTGATAACAACAGAATAAATAGTAACTAAAGGCGATAATAGTCATAATGGAAAAGAAAACTATTTAAAAAGTATAACGAAGTGTTATACAAGTATTTGTTATTGAAACTATACGATAATTATTTAAGTAATTATTCTTAATTATAGAGATAAAACTACGACTGTAAGTGAAATTATTATTGAAAGTCATCTTAAGAAAATTAAGTTTAATTTTATTTGAATTGTATTTTAAATATGTTTTTATTTAAGTTTATATTTAAAGACTTATTTTTAAATAATACTATTTAGAATTTAAAAAAATATATATTTAAATATTCATGAACATCCACAAGTTAAAAAAAAAATCTGTGATATTTTTTCACAAATACCAAACAACTAGAGAGATGAATAATATAATATTTTTTTTTAGGCCGAGCAAGTAGCAGTTAGACACTACTCGTCGACGTTCCAACCCAACCCATTTTGATCTTATAAGATTGAAAACATACACAAATCATGTTTAAGATTCAATTAACAATGTATCTTGTTTTAATTATTTGTATATTACTCTTAGTGAAAAAAATTATATGAAAAATAAGTAACATAGGAAACAAGTATTAAAAATATTTTTAAAGAATATATAAATTTAGAAAAAAAAATTTACATTATATTAGATATCACTGAAACTTTGGAACGAATTTACTATTAATTAAATTAATTATTTTTCTTGATTCAGATATATCAGATAATTGAGTTTTACAGATAAAAAATAATATCTGATAAGTTTTAAATAATAACAATAAAAAGAAATGTATTATTAACATTTCTCTCATTAAATTTACTTTCACGTCATTTAATGTACTGCATCCTGAATTTAATTCTATTTAATCTAAACGTACATATTTATTTGAGAGGGAACATCTCTAATTACTTTCAGCCCAATCAATGTGCCCACATCTTTGATTTAACTCTACCCAACCTAAACCTAACTCAAAGGAATTTATATAACGTGCTTCAAAAATTTGGATTCTAGTTTTTCAAATTGTGACTTTTGTGTGAAAAAAAAACTATGGAGGAAAACTTAATACTCTGTGGAATTTTTTTGAAAGATATGTTATTTGTTTTTATTTATATGTAACTTTCAAAGTTTAATATAATATTAATATTTTATTATACATTTACTGTTCACACCATTTATATTAAATCTTTATTATGAAATAAAATAAAGAAAGTAAAACAGCCTTATTAATTATAACTTTTTTTTATTAAAATCAACCAGATTTTTCTTTTGTTTTTTTATGTATTTTTTCTTTATTTTGTCTTCGAGACAAACTTAGGTGATGATATACTAATGATAACTGTGGTTAGTGATTTTTTAGTAACTTTTATTATTGATATAAATTATTTATTATCAAGTAAACATAATTTAGGTATATATTTTCTTTTTAATATAATTCATTTCATATTTGAAATTAACTATTCAATCCTTAACCTTGTAAACAAAAGATGATTTGTTTTATTCATCAGTTCTCATGATCAGATTAACTAATAAATGATTTCTACCCACTGAAAAAACAAATACGCATCAATTTAATTAACTATAACTTTGGGACTTTATACTAAACACAATATATATATATATATATATA
>Ga0209489_104292_pt1 | contig 26464 bp, 20 predicted proteins | sample SiratrowhiteBW_FD_187527 | JGI IMG/M metagenome (GOLD analysis project Ga0209489, IMG submission 187527) | Root nodule microbial communities of legume samples collected from California, USA - Siratro white BW (SPAdes) (version 2) | ecosystem: Host-associated > Plants > Roots > Nodule | place... | reverse complement strand
AACACCCAACTATCTTCATGTTGGCACAAAGTCTTCACTTGAATAATTCTGGTCCAGGTTGGTTCCAACAGATTCTTCATGAGGCAGTCTTCATCAGCTTCATATGCTAAGCCTTGGTGCTCACAATGTTGACTTCATCAAATCACGTGCTTAGCCTTGGTGCTAACAACAATGTTCTATACATTGTTATAGTCACGAGCTAAACCAATCTTTATGTATACATTTAGCCATTGCTCTTGTGGTGGCACCTTGCCTTGACCTTCTTCCATCATTATATCTCTCTAAAGCTTTACATGAGGGTTCATGACTTCCTTGTACAAAAGTCGCTACGACTGCATTCACCTCAGTAGATGGAGGAAAAAACCTGATAAAAATCTAGTGTCCACATCCTTCCGGTTAGGTTGTAATTGAAGCCAATATTTAGTCGTTCTAGTTAAAGAGAATGGAAACACTCTTAAAATGCCTCATCATCAGTCCCTATCATACCAAATGTACCACACAAATCAAAATGCGTACAAATGAGAGTGTGTCTTCATAGTCTATGCCTGAAAACTGTTGAGAACTGATTAGTTGTAAGAGCACAAACTTTATCTCAACAATATTCTCATTTATATGGGGCCACACAATACTAGAAAAGTCTTTAGAGTCATGTAGTTGATTGAGTCCTCTATGGTTCTCATGCGATTCTCTTCAACCATCTCTTCTTCAATAAATAATTTAATATTCTAAGTGAGTATAGGATTAGAGAAAGAAGAAAAAATATACAAGACAACCATAATAACGCATTAGTAAAAATATAATAATATATAAACAATAAAATAAATGGACAAAAAAATAAAAGGATTAAAATAATAATAAAATAAAAAAGTCTAATATAAAAAATTAAAAATGAAAAATTATATACAAAATAAAAATATAAAATCAAAAAATTAATCTAATTAAAAAAATCAAGAACATAAGAAATTTAAATTCTAAGAAAACTAAAAATAAAAATAAAAATGGGTCTAACAAAATTATAAAAGTAAAATTGATATATATTGGAACACAAGTCCCTGACAACTATGCCAAAGACTTGTTAACACTTTTTGCGTTCAATGACAAGTGCACCAGTCGCTCATGTACCAAGTAATAAATATATTGTTCTATCCAAGAGATTTATGCAATACACTACAATAATTACAATTATAATACAATTAGACTAATGAACAATTCCATAATTTAAGTGGTTTATGCGAGAAAATAAATTCTGCAAAACAAATTAAATATTTTTATAATTATATGTCAAATCTAAGATGGTGGAATAAAGTTAATGATCAATGATATGAATATTGTTTGGATTAGACTTCACCGTACCTCACTCTCATGCATAAAAACAATTACTTTCTTTTCCTAACTAATGCCAATTTCAACCCACAATAATACCCAAACCCTAATTCCTTAGGTGAATGATCCTAAAGGTTCCCGATTAACCATCAATTCCTTGATGAATTATATAGAAAAGACTTGTAAGCGTCACAAAGGGTAAAAGACAACAAATGAATACAAGTTTTCATTAGGTATTTCAATTTAGATCCTGATTACTTACAATATTTTCTAATACTTTTAGAATCAAAGTGTCAACCAATGAATAAACACAATAAGCATTAAGCACATAATTGAAATATTGACATTGAAAGAAAAGTGCGTGCACGCACGCGTGCAACACACACACACACACACACACATATATATGATGTTCATGCTCGGCTCAACTTAAGTGGCACTAGATTCAACTCATCCAACATTGGCCCAAATCCAACTCGCGCCCGACGCAACTTCCACGACATCGGGGGTGACCGTGCTGAATTTTCTCTGTTTCTATGCATTTCTTTATGGGCCTTATATCCTTTATCTTCCTTCATGGGTCTTATGTGTATCCTTCTTCATGGGCTTCAGTATTTTTCTTTAATTACAATGTTTTTTGTTCTCTTTAAAAAAAAACAGAGAAATTAGTGCAACTTATCATTTTCACACACAAGTAATCAATTTATTAATAAAAACCTAAGAAAATAAGCAGGGTTCAAGTTTAGAAGGAGTTAATTTCATGGTAAAAATTGGGTTTAAAATATGGTAAAATATGTGTTATTAGCAGCAATGTCCACTTCCACATCAGCCCCATGCGTGCAATACAGTTCTACACATAAGCCCTATATACCACTTATTTAACCCTAGGAGAAAATGGTTTTTCTAGGTGTAATTCTATTTTACAAAATTTATTACATCTATTTAAAAAAAAATTCTATGCTAGAAATACATGATCGACAGGTAAGTCCTAAATTATTATATACACAATGGAAAATTGGCCCAAGTTGATGAAAATTTGACTGTTAACTTCAGCATAATCCCACTCATCTTGTATTCTCTTGGCCATGGCTCTTGTGATTAGTCCTTTAATAAGGAGTCTCCCATCACTTTCTCTCTTAGATAATTGATTGAACACAAATAGTGTTCTTTTATTGTTCGATGGACACATAAATTTAAGCAACATTACAACACTACACAACGTGGTTAGTCTCGTTCTTCTTCTCCTAGGGTTGCTTTATATAGGCTTTAAAGAAAGTGATTGTTGTGAATCCATTTTTGCTAGTTGAATCAACTTTAGTCCTTTTATGTGTGTGTCTTTCATATGATTAAATGCACTTCGTATAACATTAAATTCTCGCTTTGTCTTTACATAATCTTCTAGTAATTAGATCAAGTCATCTTCTTTGAGTATTATGCCTTGTCTTGACTTTGCCTACTTGTGCATAGTTGCATGACTTTTATCCTTTTTGGATTTATCAAGAAAAAATTTGATGATGATGCTTTTAACATATCTCTTTTGACAGATAAACATTCCCTGCAACATAGAACAAGTATATAGATATTTATTGAAGTACGAGGTTAACTTATATGCATATCATCTAATTTTTTATGCATGTTTCATTTGATCTTATATGCACCTTATCAGACTTAATAAAAGACAACAAAATGTTGTATTATCTCTCAAACGAAACACTTGTGTCTTATATGATATATTGTTTTCATAAAGTTACCGTCTTGCAGACGAAGTATAACCGTCTTTTATACTTAACTATTTTTAGCACTTAATCAAAATCCTAGGATTTTGTACTTTTGCTTTAACAACATATAAAGATAGTGAATTTTAGTTATGCTAAGATTGAATAAATGAGATTCAATGTAGGATTAGTTGTGATATAAATCAGTATAATTTTTTGTGTGTTCTTTCTCTTTCTTTATCTCTTTTATATTGTTTTTGCTAATTTTTATCAATCTTGATTCATAAATCAATTGTATTTAGTTTTTAAATAAGAACAATATTTCAAAGCAACTAAAGAAAGGGTCAATCTTTTTAAAAAGTTTTCAAAACCAATCTAACTTCTCTTGGTTTAGCTTAGTCTCACTTTCTTTTCCACACAATACATTGTAATATTTAATTTCCTTTTGATACAATTACTTTTACTTGGCCAATTCCTTTTAATTATTTTGCATCTTTTTAAACAAAATAAATTCCTAAATTATCAAATACAAAATTAAGAAAATAAAACAAAATTGTATTTTAAGGACGACTGTAGAATCAAAATTACCTAAGATGGTGCTTACAAGCACCATTTCATTTCATTCTATTTTTTTTTTTTTTGAAACTCTAAATTCAAATATTAAAAAAATTATACACCTAAAGTTGTATATGGGTGCATGACTTCTACATGTACACTTAGACAAATTCTTTCTCCACCCACATACCCTCTTCCTGCACCCCCATACAAAATTTAATTCCACAACTGCCCTTGTTAAAATTACCCAGATACCCTTCTTTTATTAAGTAACTTTGAAGTTTCTGGTAGACACCCGGATGAGGCCATTTGGTTCTCATTTTTTGAAATTTGAGAACCGGACAGCTTGACGTTCGGTTCATAAATTGTTAACCGGATGGATTGGATGGGGGTGTCATCCGGTTTGTAAGTTGTGAACCAAACGCTACCCCGTCCGATTGTCATAAGGTAAAAAAATTGCAAATCGGATGGGTGGTGGATGGACTTCATCTGGTTTGTAAATTTGTGAACCGGATAAGGGTGTCATCCGGTTCACATTTTTTTCAATTTTTTTTAAACTGCACTGTGATAGATTGGTGAGGAGTAGAGGAGTTGGTTAGCTGTTACCTATCACCACCCAATTAAAATTAATGTAGATTGGTGAGGAGCAGAAGAGTTGGTTAGCTGTTATCTATCACCACCCAATTAATACTTGAAAGTAAGAAAGAAATGAAGAGTCTCTTCTTTTGCTGTGTTTAATTCTCATTCCAATTTCCAACCCCAACTCCATCTTAAATGAAGAGTCTCTCCTCTCTCCTGTCCACGAATTCAATTGATTCATTGGGTTTCATAAAACTAAATCAATTTAATTAAGGCAAATGAAGAGTCATAGAGACACTCTTCCTGAAATGCAGCCGAGGAGACTCTTCTTTGACTCTTCATTTGCCTTAATTAAATTAATTTAGTTTTATGAAACCCAATGAACCAATGAATTGGTGAAATGCAGCAGGAGAGAGGAGAGACTCTTCATTTAAGATGGGGTTAGGGTTGGAAATTGGAGTGAAAAGTAAACACAGCAAAAGAAGAGACTCTTCATTTCTTTTTTACTTTCAAGTACATTAATGCTCCTCACCAATCTATCACAGTGCAGTTTAAAAATAAATTGAAAAAAGGTGAACCGGATGGCACCCTTATCCGGTTCACAAATTTACAAACCGGATGAGGTCCACCCACCTCCCATCCGGTTTGCAAGTTTTTTACCTTATGACAACCGGACGGGGTGGCGTCCGGTTCACAACTTACAAACCGGATGACCCCCATCCAGTCCATCCGGTTAACAATTTATAAACCGAACGTCAGGCTGTCCGGTTCTCAAATTTCAAAAAATGAGAACCGGATGGCCTCATCCGGGTGCTATACCAGAAACTTCAAAGTTGCTTAATAAAAGAAGGATATTTGGATAATTTCTTCCAGGGCAGTTGTGAAATTAAAATTTTGTATGAGGGTGCAGGAAGAGAGTATGTGGGTGTAGGAAGAATTTGTCGTACACTTAAAATAAAATAAAACAAATAAAGTTGTGCTGTGTAGCACGATCTTTTACTAAAAAAGTAAATAAAAATTAAAGTTATATTTGGAGGTACGACGTCTCCATGAAGTCGCGCTTCCGAGTAGCTGAATCCGTCCAAAAGCTCAAAGAGGATGGGAGAGGTAAAAAATGAGTTATAATTATATTCCACTAATGGACAATGGTGTGTAAAGGCTTTATGCTTGGGCCAGGAACAAATTAATACAAGTTGGAGTAATGCTGCATATACACAGACGTAACATAAATGACATTTCTAAAATTTCTTCAATTAAACTGATGAACAGAAAGAAAAGTCGGTGCAGAAAATATTAAAAACTTGAACAAGTGAATGGTGTACTCTACAACTCATGCAATCTCTCTATTCTAATCCTAGAAGTTTACACAGTTGTTTTGGATGCCTATTCGAATTCACCCTGGTTTGTCTACCAGAGACTATTTTCTGGTTGTTTCCTTATAAAAAAAAAGTATTGCTTCCTGAACTGACCTTGGAACAAAATCTAAACACTTCCTAGTTTGCAGTTTAAATCAATATTGTAACGATATCAAGTCGCTAATATGCTCCAAAAGGGAGGACAAAACAATATATTCAAGTTTTCAATAGTTCATTATAAGAGGAATAGAAAAGCTGAGGAAAGAACCAGACCGAACATCTGCTTCACAAATGCGGTTAGAACAAATATAAGTGATCAGATTAGGAAAGAACGACACCGATAAATTGGACATTAAATGACTAAATATCTTAAAATACAAAAAAAATGGGAAAAATGCAAAAACGGATGTTCTTGTTTCCTAAAAAGCATTTGGCTAATATTGAACATAATTCTCTACAAACCAAAGCAGAAACTTTAAAGTTTGATGCTCTTTAAACAATCATATTCATGTCGTGAGGTAAATCTCTACATGGTATAAACAAGGCATGTGTTTTCAAATAAAAATACAGAGACTGCCTTTTACTACCCACTCAAGAAGAACAACATCCAGCTTTCTTCACAGCTGATACATCATCACGGGAACCAACATTAATTGTCTGCCCTTTTGGTAAAGCTGCTGGATCATCTCCAATCTCAAGGGCCCTCTTGCTTACAACATGATAGATCTGGGTCAGCACTTCTGTGAAGGCATTTTCAACGTTCAACGATTCCAGGGCAGATGTTTCCATAAAAAAAGTCTTCTCTCGCTCGGCGAAAGTTGTAGCATCTTCGGTGGAAACTGCTCGCAGATGACGCAGGTCTGCTTTGTTCCCTACAAGCATCACAACAATGTTGGCATCTGTGTGATCTCTCAGCTCTTTTAGCCATCTCTCCACATTTTCAAAAGTAACATGACGCGTAACATCATAGACTAGTAAAGCACCAACAGCTCCACGATAATATGCACTTGTAATTGCTCGGTACCTTCAGTATACGGAAAAGAACAAAAAAGGTTAATAAAACACAAAAAACGATAGACCATTATTTACATGGAACCTAGAACTAGGTGATGTTACAACAGATAATTCTTCTTAGGATTTCCAAATCGATATGAATATAAAAACTACTAGCTTGCTTGCATATAAACACGGTTTCATAAAGTGACACGCACAATATTCTGGCAATTGATTATAGTGCAGCTTAATTAGGAAGCTAAAATCAATGATTAATGTAGTTCACACAGAAAGGAAGACTAGCTTTAGATTTTTAAATTTCATTATATCTATAACTTCGTGTGCAATTCCTTTTTAAGTTATCCTTCTTCAAGCATTATGTTTCTCTCTCTGCTAAGATTTCTTGTCTCCAGGACTAGACAACTAGGATCACTGTCCTTTAGAAGATAGCAGTTTGTTAGAAACAAAACTGTAATGGCTCATATGGAGTCATGTGATTTTCAACTCAGTTGTGCTGAAGCAGACTATAACGTCTTTCTAGTTTCTGCATCAGCCCTCACTTCCTCTAACCTACAAAAAAAAAAAAAAAAAAAACTAGCTTCTTTCTCCCACAGCCACCACCAGCTGTTCATCCAACCATTTTGCCTCGTTGGATGTTGAGAACAAGAGCTGTTTGGTGATGGCCGCATAGGTTGAAGAGCTGGTCCAGCTATGACGCAAACAGAGGAGTGGCTGCAAAGCCCACAAATTGCCAGCAACATTATTATGCGTGGTTGACTACTATATTATTTGATTTTTACATTCCAAAACTGCTTACAGTTTTGAGTGTGGAATTGACGGAAGGGTTAAACAAGATGAAAATAGAAGAAACATTGAGAAAACATTCCTCTGCAGTTTCTGATGGAAGGCCCCTTAACAAAGGACCAACTACAAGAGCAATGACCAAGAGAATACAAGGGGAGTCGAATTCAGTTGACTTCAGCAAAGTCAAACTCTTATCAACATGGGTCAGCCTTCCACCATGTAAATTTATAGATTAGGATCTTTTTCTTTGGGTATGGGACTTTTAGTATACTAGAATTTGAAATTGTACAAGATGAACTTAGCTTAGAACTTTGCCCAAGTGAAACCTAATCCGTCTAGGGCTTATGTGGCATGGTGCAACTCCAAATCATGCCTAGGGCTTATGTGTCAAGGTGCAGCTGCATGGGAAACGTGATGCCACATGACAGCTTGCCAATGCGAGTATTTAAGGACACATGGCAGCTTGCAAGTGATGAGTATTTTGAACAAGGCACAGAAAGCATGAATTCCACATGGCATGTTCTCATTGGAGAGTTTAGAATTAGAGTTTTAATTTTGAATTTCAAATTCAGACTTGGCTGCAGATTTTGGTCAGCCACACACTATAAATAAGTGCGTTGTCCTCTTGTAAATTCAGCTTATGAATGATAAAATATTGCTGCCAAATTTCGGGCATCGAATTGTTCTTGAGCTCCCTCTAGGTTAGCACTTCTAGGAGTTTAGCTTAGAATTTCAAAGTAAGAGTTGATCTCACCTCTCTTACCTTCCTTTGTCCATATAGATAACTTAATTCACCGTGAACCTTCATCACCATTCAATTCTTCCGCCAATCACTTTCTCCATTCAATTTGTGCCAAAACTTCAAAGCAAGCAAGGAGATGATACGGATGCTATCAGTTTCTGTTTTTAAAACACTTAATTTTGGATACCACTTTAAAAAATTAACGGATTTTGGATGACAAATTGATTGTTGAGTAATGTAAACTTATTTAAAAAAAAAAAAAAAACTTTTAAAACCGAAAAGTGAGAAGACAATCAAATGGGCCTCAGGTCCTGACGACAGTCTCCACCAAATTAGTGTTTCATTTGAAGTAAACCAATTTGAGGAGCTGCTCAATGGCTACTTCTGTTGCGACTATAACTATTCAGATAACTAGTTTGCTAACAAAATTAATGCATTGACTCTCTTTTCAGCCATCATATTACCAAAAAATTCAAGCATTCATCATAATAATACTGGTCCAATTGTTTTAATTTCTTTCATCATTCATTGGCTAATATAATTCCCCAACCTAATTACCAGTATCTAACCAACAGCTATAACCACAGCTTCTTTTCCACACTTTCTCATTCGTTCAACATATAAATGTATGTGTGTGTGTGTATATATATATATATATTCTTTTAGGCCCAAACAAAGAATAGCAAGTTCGAAATAGCTGGTAGCTAAGATAAACTAAGATGATGAAGTTACAAAAGAAGCCTGAGTTCCAACTTGTTTTGAAAAGAACAATAGAAGGGAACATATTCTCTTCTGTCCATTTTGAGAAAAAAAAAAAAAAAAGAATCAAACACGTAAATTTGGAAATTATGAATGATTTCTCGATGCACAACATAGTTTAGAAAGACACACGCATTCAAATGAAGGATTCATGTTAACATTCGGCCCCCACTGATGTGCTAGCTAAACATAATATAAAACAAGTCTATTAAAATCGAAAACAGATTGAACCTGACTTTAACTACCAGTCCGCTTAAAGGGGTCTTAATAGGTTCCAATGGCAAGAAAAGTCAGCTAACCTGATATACCGAGTTACAACACTTTCCACCAAACTCCTGTTTCATTAGCCGAAGCCAATTCAAGTTCACCTAAAGCTGCCCACATCCAATTCCCCACATAACCCTAATTAGTTAGTCAGAAACATCATATCAACTTTTGTTTCTCGCTATCTTATCCTTAAAAACTACAGACATATGTAAACATCATGGTCTCTATCCATACAATATACTATTATCTTCACATTTCTTTCATTACTCAGTAAAAATTGTTTCTCACAAAGTAAACAGCAACTTCATCTTCTTTTTAAAGAAGCAACGAAAATGAAAACCACAACATCGTAATGTTGGCACATCAAACTCAACCTTAAAGCTCCCCTAAAGTGACATCTAAGAAACAAAACAATCCAGCTTATTTCTCCAAGAAGCTCGAAGGAAAATGCCACGATTTTATGTTTCATTGAAAACAAAAAGACGCACGCGCAATAATAACATTAAACACATCCAATACAACGACTTCCGTTAAAAAAAACACATAAACATGACAAAAGCTTCCAATTTTACTACATCCTCAATCCAATTACATCATCAACACAAAAGGGTGCATGAAAAAAATAATAACGTAAAGCCTCAAAAGACCACATAAAGCATACATACCCATTTTCATCCTCCTGCCAAAAATGCAAAAAATCAAATCACAACCATCAATTCACACACCCACACATAAATAAAGGGAATAATAATAAAATTAATAGAGAGGGAGAAAGAGAATAAAATAGCGTTTGTGTGTTACCTTTCTTGGCCAGCAGTGTCCCAAATCTGAGCCTTGACAACCTTATCATCGACGCGAATGCTTCTGGTGGCGAACTCAACGCCAATGGTGGACTTGGATTCGAGGCTGAACTCGTTTCGCGTAAAGCGAGAAAGAAGGTTCGATTTGCCGACGCCGGAGTCGCCGATTAGAACCACCTTGAACAAGTAATCGTAATCGTCGTCGGCTCTGTACGCCCCCATTTTTCGTTCCTCCTTTTGTTGTGTATATTTGGATTTAGAGAGAGAGAGAGAGAGAGAGAATCAAATGCGGTAGGGTGAATGGAAGAAAAATAGAAGCATGCTTTGTTGGAATTGGAATTGAAAAGAAAAAACCCAGATTTAGAAGAAGCGTAAAAGGAAAGAGAACTTCAGTTTTATAACTCTGCTAACCGTTAACAAATTTACAACGAGTTCCATACAAAAAAATACAATTGAGTTACAACCATGCCTACAAAATTAAGTAAATAGCAATGAAAATGCAATTAGTAATTTGCCTTGTCCAAACAATATTGAGAATTGAAAAGGCAACTCATTCATCATTTTTTGTTTTATTTACATCAGACTTCTTTATGAAAATTTTGGAGGATCTGAACCTTTTTACTCGCCCAATTCATAGTTTTTTTTTCTTCAGATAATAAAATTTAAATTCAGGAGAAAAATATCTTTTAAATAAAAAATAAATAATTTAAAATTTTACTCTTTATTTATAAAATTTAAAATTTTATTTTTCTAAAGAGTTATATTATGTTGACATTTTTGGGATAAACTCATTTGATACCAGAGTATTTTCGTCCACTCGTATGATGTGACAAGGGTTTTTTTATTCTTTCGTCATTTGAACTGTTCATATGCAATTTAAAGCAGAATTTAGAAGAGTGCTAAGTTCAAAGGAATGCAAACTCTAAACCTTTGGGTTGCTGTGTGAATAGACGAGGAGAGTGGTTGCGTGTTGGTGGGGTGGGTGAACGAAAAAGGGTTTGACACTGAGTGTAGCAAGGGAGTCGCGATGAAGGAAATTGGGTTTTAGAGTGAACGCACGAAGGGAAGGAGTTTGTGGTGGCCCTGTTGGAAGCCAAATCGTTTTGTCTTCGTCCTAGGCGGTGGTCATCCAGATTTGTATGTAATTTATATTTATATTCATTGTGTTGTTTAGGGTTTAAGTTGGAAATGTATGGTTGAATAGGATATTTCTCTGTGGCACTGTTGAAAATAGACCTTGTTGGTGGTTAATAGAGGAATGTTTTGACTATTGATTTGTGAGCAAAGCTCAAAGGCTTTGGCAATTCATTGTATCATTTTCGTAGTTGAAGTTGTTGGAAGTGATGTTATTGTTTATTTTTTGAGTTAATGAGATTAGATGTTAAAATGAAGTCGGTATTGAATTTTGATACCTTATTTTTTCAGCAAATTATTTAGTTTTATTTTTTATTTAAATTAGTTAATTTATATTGGATTAGTTGAACTTAGTTTTGTGATTTTGGTATCTCAGTGTGGTATTTGAGCTTGATGTGTGATTGTGTTAGTTGTGTATTGAAATTGAAATTAGTTTGGAAGTATGTGGTGTATTTGAGTATTGGAATGTAGATGCACCAACCATGTAAATTTAGCCATGAAAGCATAATTTCATTCATGTTATTTGGTCTTATTTTTATTTAAAGTAGTTAATTTATGTTTGATTGGTGGACCTTAGTCTTCTGATTTTGGTATCCCAATGTGGTATTTGAGCTTGATGTGTAATTGTGTTAGTTGTGTATTGAAATTGAAATTGATTTGGAAGCATGTGGTGTATTTGAGTATTGGATTGTGGATGCACTAATCATATAACCAGTGCCATGAAAGCATAATTTCATTCAAGTCTTTCCATTGTTAGAATTTTGTTCATGTTTTGCAGGATAACGATGACAACTTCTGAAACACTAATTGGATTTGCAAAACAAGGTTTGATTTCTAATTTGAATAATTGTTTTTATTGCATTATGACAACATGTTTTAATTTTTTGTTCACTAGTTTAATTATATGTAGGGTTGTTTATGACTGCGACATTGTTGCAAGACAATGTATCTCATTAATGTGAATAAGATGTCAATGTTTGAACAAAAGACTTGCATTAAAGGAACCCCTATTGCTTGGCTCATGATGTTGGATAGGGATGTGAAAATAGTAGGAGGTTATTCAAGGAGTTGTGCTATAGATGGGTTGAGAGGAATGCAAGTTTTGTAATAAGGTTCAAATTAGTTTCATTTACATTGTTTGATGTGTGTTTAGGTTTGGGATTTAGAATTCGGGGAAAGAAGGTTGATTTGAAAAAGGAAGCAATAGATTCCCACAATAGGAGTTTATTTGGTAGTATATGTGTAAATTTGGCAATGATTTATGAGGAGCTAGTGAAACGTTTTAATGATTGTACAGTTGGTTATTTGTGCAAGTTATACATATTGTTTGGCTTTCCTGAGTTTTTATAGCCAAATACAAAGAAAAGTGTTTTTTGTGGGTTGTTTAGTATTGTTGATAACTTAGGTGAACTAGGCAAATATAATTTAGGTAGTGTTGTGTATGAATATTTGGTAAGAAGTTTGTGTCAAGCCTCGATATGTATTCGAAATCATACAAATTCTTCTCATGTCTTTGTTGTTGGTTGTGCATACTTATTGTAGGTAATTTTAATAGTTACCTATGTAGGTAAATTGAAGTATTTTTTTCCTTAATTACTATTATATTGTTGATCTTTTTTTTTTCGTGTCATAGTTATAGGTCTTGGAGCATTTGTTATTCCCAAAAACAAAGGGAAAAACAACAGGTAAATTTCTACAAATTGTTCATTGGAAAGATGTGAAAATAGGGGACAATGAAGTTGATTTAGCTTTGAATACAAATTTGGTAAGTGTTTCAAGTGTAATTTATTTTTGTTGAAACATATTCATATTGTTGATTACTGGTTATTTATACTATCAACAAGTTGTTAGTGAATTATCAATGTCCAATGGAGAGCTTGAAAATGACATTGTGAAAGAAGTATTACGATAATGTATGACTGAAAGTAACGACAATAAAAACCTAGAGTTTGATTTGTAGAAATCACGTGAAGAAAAAAAACAATTGGATGATATTATTAAAGAACAAGATGAAGTCATTTGGAAGCTTGAGAGTGAGGTAAGTGAAGTAAATCGACTATTGAGTTGTTGTATCGAATATTTTTGTCCTCAGGGTGTTCTCTGGAACGAAATCGCTGCGATGAGAGTGTTATCGTGGCAGTGACAAATACGTGGTCATCAGTGGGTTGGTGTCAGCCATGAATTCTCTCTAGCGAGTATGTAGGGTGTTCTGTGGAACGAAATTGCTACGATGAGAATGGAGTCATTAGAGAGAAAAAAATGTATTGAGGTGTGCCAATTTCAATCCTTATTTTCACTATTACAAGAATTTTATGTTGCAACGAATGCTTCTTTGGCCCAGAGGGTGCTCTTGGGTGTAGTTTTGCTACAAGGAATTGCTAATCATTGAAACGAAATTTATAGAATGGTATAACTGCTGCCCACTTCAAATTTTTTGGATACTCTATTTGAAATTTGAGACTCTTGTCTATGCAACCCAATTTCCTCCATTGAAGTGTGATAGGTTCATTTGGGAGAAGTCTTTCTTTCTCCCTACAACTGATCGAGACGCACCCTCTAGGTAATGAAAGCAAAGTAATGGATGTTGAGATTATGTTTTAGGGTTTTGACATCGTCTTGCATTTACAGTTTCAAAAACCCTCCATTTGTGATGGTAAACTTTCTACACTATTTCAATGCAATAGCACTGTGTTGTTCTCAATTGTTAGTTGGTTCTATGGTTGATAATTTGGAATTAGACATGCCCCATTGGTACATCCATACATTATGATGCATGCAATGTGTTAGTAGAAAGTTTATGACAATTGTGGTGGCTTCGTTGCTTTGCTAAGAAAGTTTTTCATTGTTTAATTCTTACATGTTCTAGTGTTGGAATCAAGATTGTCATTCATAAAATATGTTTGGTTATATTGTTGGTGTGAATGACTTTGGTTATATGGACTGTAAACTATGTATGTTGTTTGGTTCACTTGTTCTGCAGATGGGTCCAATGAAGAAAAAGAATAAAAAGGTGGTGTTGAGAGGTGGGGGAAAATTCTAAGACAAGAATCCACACAACCTTCTTCAACCTCAGTTGTATTTAGAAACTATTAAAAGGCAAATATTTGAAATTACCAAGAACTGAAGTTTTATTGTAGAAAGACGTGTTAAACTCAAAGAGGGAGAGTATTCAAAATTCACAGATGAGATAATTCGTAGATGTTGGTCAAAACTAGCAGAATTGTTGTGTCAATATGATCCGGACATGGTGAAGGACATTTATGTGAATGCTTGACCACAAAAATCAAGAACTATGGATTTGAAGTCTAAAGTGAGAGGAAGTTTGATATGATGTGATCATAATGTTATTGACGATTTCTTGGATATCTATCAAAGTGGAAGAAGGGGAGTTATACACATACCAAAGGATAAAAAAAGGAAGTAATTTTGTTTGTTTTGGCGATCGAGAGACGACGAATATGATGTGCATACCAGGAAGGACATACGAGACAAATCAACGGGAAAGAGCACTATGTATCCTCCGATGTAACATGAACATGTTGTCTCAATTATGAAGTTCCTTCTTATTATCAAACATTATTCCACTTAAACATAGTTCAGACTTTAATATGCCAAGGTGCTTATTATTTTCTCCATTATGAAGAAATATGAATTGCATGTTGCCACTTTGATCTCTAACAAAATTCATGAATTTGTGACTCAAGAGCCTACCAAAGGCTCTCACCAAAGTAAGGTGTTCGACTTTCCTGCGCTAATAACTACATTGGGTGCAACAAATGTAGTGGTTTTCAACCCTACTGTCAAGATAAGGCCATCAATTGAAAGGAAGTTCATTGACAAACACTGGATGAACTGACATCAAAAGATGCTAGAAGCACTAAATGACAAGCAAACTAATGGGCAAGAAGACAATTATCACAAAACTGAACCACATGGTTCATCCTCTCATCATACAAAAACTCAAAATTGTTTAGCTGATGAGATGAGGAGTTTAAAGCTTGAAATTGTGCGTCTTCAATAACAAGTTACAAATCATAGAGGGCAAATGGGGATTAATAAAACTTTATATCATGTATGTGAACATCTTCAACTACGTCTAACAAAATATCAAACTATGGAGCAGTTCACACAACTTGTCCAATGGCCCAATGATAGTCGTCAGACCTAGGAGTATGTGGACAAAGTAGAAAACCTGAAGATGAACACGAAAATGGTTGCAACAATGATGAAGTCCCATGACTAATGTTTAGGAAACTTGTATTTGTTTATTTCTAAATTTGTGTAAGTTGTATTCATATGTTGGTTTAAAATTTGTTTTTGATGTGTAGTTGAAAACCAAATTGTTTGATGACAATATGAATTTTAGTTTACTTTTGTGAATAATATTCTAGTTTGATGTGTAGTTTATCTATGTTGCTTGCATCATCTACTTTATGGTAGGGTATAAAATGAGAAATTTTACTAAAGTTGTCCATTACCACAAAGATAGAATCAAAGCCCCTTCTGTGTTTTGAGTAATCCTAGAACAAAATCCATGTTAATGTTTACCCAGGGAGCACAAGCAATGGGTAAGGGAGTGTTTAGTCTATGAGGAATCGTCTTAGACTTAGATTGTAAACATGAAATACATCTATGACAATGCCTTTGAACAAATCGTCTCATATGGGGCCAATGAAATTTGTCTTTTAGCAAACTTAAAGTTTTATTGACTCCAAAGTAGCCCATGAGACCTCCCTCATACATTTCCTTTACAAGGAGTTTTCTATGATATCCCTACACCTTATGCTAGCAATTAGCAAACATGGAGAAGAATTCATAATTTTGGGCATAAAGTTCAGGTGTGTTATAAAATCCAAGAATTTGGGCTCCAAGTTTTGAAAAAAAAATGTGCCTTCTGGATAAGGCATCAACAACAATATTGTTCTTACCTCTCTTGTATTTAATCACATAAGGAAGTTACTTTAAAAACTCCATCCATTTTGCATGTATTTTATTAAGCTTGTATTGATCCTTCAAATATTTTAATGCCTCTGATGCGCATTGCCGAACGTGCCCCAAATTAAACTAAGAGGCTAGATTTTGCAATATAGCTTACCTAGGTCATTCTTCCAAGGACCACTCAAATATTCTCTTAACAATAGCATAGAGAGGGGGGATTGGCAAAGTAATTAAATTCAACATGAAAATTAAACAAAAACACAATTCAAACTAAATAGAGAAATTCGAGTAATGAAAATCAACCCAACCTCCCTTCGGTTCTTCCAAATCCCTCACTGGCCCCTAAACATAATCTGAATTACATTCATGGGTTAAACAGACCGGAATCTCTGCATCTATTTAACATCCCGAACACTCCATAATCGTGAAGCATTTTATCAAACACCTAAAATCGCATGATGAGCAACATCATCGGTCCGATTTAATTTAGATTAAAAAATTCCACAATACATTCCAATTGGACTGTATTCATTCAATTACAAAGTCAATCTAACTATTAAATCTAAAAATCAGATTAAAATAGCTAGTGAACAAGTAATTGCAGAAAGAAATACAAAAAGCGAACCTAGAGATTAAAGAAAATGGGAGAACCTTCAGGGACTGGATTGAACAAATAGATTAGCCACTCATCATCATGGTTGGCATTCCAATTTTAAGTGGAAAGAACACTAAGAAAATAAAATGCAGCATGAAAAGAACAACCAAAAGGAAAACACAAACGAACTGTATTCCCAAAAAACAAAATAGTGTAGTGTGGTTGCCGTTTTTTCAAGTCTCTCTCATTGTTTTCAACATTACAATATTAATCCTTTTTCAAACCCTAAGGTGGCCCAGTCCCACCTCTATCTTGCTCTAATTTAAGAAAAAACGCACAGTTTTGATCCCAACTCAATTGGGGTGAAATGACGAAGTTGTCCTCAATTAATTATTTTCGCTCAAAGTGTTGTCAAGATTCTATATGCCAACTTCAAGACTGACTTTATCCACTTTTTAGTCCGAATTTGGTCTTAAAGCCTCTCATAATGTTTGTAGATCTTTGATTTATCTGCAAAACTACCTAAAGATCAAATTAATCTGAGGTCTATAGCAAAAGTTATGGATAAAATACGAAACATACTTAAGTTTGGAAAATTTCCATAAATTTCATCAAATTGAATCAAATTTTCAATTAAAGACCAATTAGCCCAAATATAGAAAAAAATGGTCCAAAACTTATCATTATTCTTATTACTATGCAATAGGAAAGTTGTTAAAATAAATAAATATCAGACTCATAATCACTGTGAATGACAAACTCCATGGAAACAAGGTAATGTTCCGAAGTCTGAGGGCACTCATAAGTGCATAGAGCTTTTTGTCATAGGTGGGGTAGTTGAGTGAAACACCCTGTAATTTTTCACTAAAGTAAGCAATGGGGTGTCCTCCTTGCAAGAAATTCACACCTATTCCTACCCCTGATGCATCACATTCTAGCTCAAAAGTTTTTGAAAAGTCAGGCAGAGCTAGAACGAATGCATTAGTGAGTTTTTTTTTAGCTCTTGAAACTCTTTTTCTTGTTTTTCTCTCTAATGGAATGTGAAATATTTCTTTACCAACTCATTGAGTGGTGAAGCTAGACTAGAGAAGTTAGGAACAAATCTTCTATAAAAGCTTGTCAATCCGTGAAAACAACTAACTTCTCTCACATTCTTTGGAGTTGACCATTCTTGGATGGCTTTTATTTTTGTGTGATCAACATGGATCACATTTTTATTGACTATGAACCCTAAGAACACAACACTAACTTCACAAAAAATACATTTTTCAACATCCGCAAACAATTTATTTTTTCAAGTAAAGACAACACTTCCCTAAGATGTTGTAAATGTATATTTAAACTACGATTGTACACCAAAATATCATCAAAGTAAACTATTACAAACTTACCTATGCAATCCCTAAGGGTAAGATTCATAAGCCTCATGAAAGTGCTAGGTGCATTAGCAAGACCAAAAGGTATCACCAACCACTCATATAGTCTAAATTTGTTTTTGAAAGTGATTTTCCACTCATCACCTTCTTTATATCAAATTTGGTGATATCCACTTTTCAAATCAAGTTTGGAAAAGTGGACCCATGCAATTCATCGAGCATGTCATCAAGCCTCGGGATTGGGTGCCAATATTTGATAGTGATGTTATAGACTGATCAACAATCATAACACAATCTCCATTTATAGTCTTTCTTGGGCATCAGCAAGACAGGCACGACACAAGGATTGAGACTGTTTTGTACCCTTATACAACAACTCTTGAATCTGAGATTCTATCTCCTTAGTTTCTTATGGATTTTTTCTATAAGTTGGTTTGTTGGGCATACTAGCTCCCAGAAAAAAATCTATTTGATGTTTTATGCTCTTAAAAGGTGGAAGTTCAATTAGACCCTTTGTAGGGAACACATCATCAAACTCCCTTAAAAGTTTTTTAATTTCAGGAGACAAAACCCTACATTCTGAAGAAGTGGTAGTGCACCTAAGTGTTCCTTTACAAAGAAGGAGTTATGGAGGTTGGTCAGTTAAGATAACTGCTTTTATTGATTTATGAGACAAAAATGTTCTCTTTCTGAATGACTTCGTGGGAAGGAACACCAATCTCCCACATCTCAAATTCATCCTTAAGGACTATTTTTTGCATTTTGGGGAATTTTTTTTTTCATTTTCTCTTTTTGCTTTCATTTGTACTTGATCCTCTAACACTTGTGAAGGTGTCAAAGGATAAAGTACAAACTTTTTATCCTTGTGGCTCATTAGTGAGACCATTATGCATGGTTTTCTTATCAAATTGTTGAGGCCTCTCTAACAAAATATGAAAAACTTTCATAGGTATTACATCACATAAAACTTTATCTTCATAATTCCCTATGGAAAGCTTGATCTTCAACTATTTGTTGATTGTTATATCCCCCTCTTTCATTCATCAAATGCATTTTATAAGGTTTAAGATGGGGTACGATAGTCAAGTTCAATTTTTCAACCAACGTAGTGCTACAACAGTTACAACACGACCCAATGTCTATAATGAGAGAACAAGTATTTTCTAAAACTTTGCATCTTGTATGAAAAATATTTTCTCTTTGTGACTCAGGATGTGGACTAGGTTGATTGTTGAGAGTTCTCTGAACCATCAGAAGATATCCCTCACAAGGGTATGTATCCACACTATTTTCTCTCTCTGAATCCTTGCTCGCAATAGATGTAGATGATTCATCTTGGCTATTGTATTCATCCTTACCCCTTAGGAACGCGGTCTTTTCGTTGGGGCATTAGGATGCTAACCTCTACCAAGACATTTAAAACATTGAATATCTAGTGTGAGTGTTCGAATATTGCTCTTCCTTACCCTTACTCTTTTCTTTCTCATTGGCTATGTTTGAGGAGGGTTCATCTTTAACCTTTTCTTTTTGATACTTTCCCTCACCACCCTTTCTCAAATTTTTTTCTCGACTTTAATACAAACTTGTACCAAGTCACTAAAATCTCTCTATGGATAGTTAAACTATATCTCTTATTTCAAGACTTTATTCGCTCATGAACCTGGCCACTGTAGTATTTGCTTCTTCTCTAATTCCCACCCTCAACATGTACAACTCCGTATTTTACCTATACTTTTCCACGCTCATGTTTTCTGATGGAGTCGTTGAAGCTTATCCATAAACTCCGTATTATAATAAGAGGGAATGTGTCAATGTCTCATAGCTAAATCATTCCAATACTAAATTGGAGACTCTTGATAGAGACGTCTTTCTCTTTTCAAAGAAGTCCACCAGTACATCTCATAACCTTGGAAACGAAGGGTTTGTTTGGATTGAGGAGTGGATTTGAGATGAAAGTGTATGGAAAGTTTGGTTGTTTGGATTAAGGAAAAGTTTGTGAGATTTGAAAAGAAAGTTTGAGTGATGTGATAGATATGATTGAAATTATCATTTTTTTAATTGATAAAATTGTAAAATTACAAATTTGTCCTTGTGGTTAAAAATAATTGAAAATAAAATTTGAATAATTCGGTTAGCGTAACTAATAAATTTTATATTTGTAAAAAAATATGGAAATGTGAAATTTGTTAGCACCAAGGCTAAGCATGTGATTTGATGAAGTCAATATTGTGAGCACCAAGGCTTACCATGTGAAGCTGATGAAGACTGCCTCATGAAGAATCTATTGGAACTAACTTGGACCAGAATTGTTCAAGTGAAGACTTTGTGCCAACATGAAGATGGTTGGGTGATTAGGTCTTGGTCCTTAGTTGGGTTTGTGTGTTGGTGATTGGCTTAGTCCTTAATCACTAGTGGCATGGTTCATCACTTCAGAGGTGCTAAAAAGATTCACAAATATTTTTATTAAAAACAGTTTTTAATAAAAATAACCCAAATTGTTTTTGCTTGAAAAAGGTTTTTCAATCAATTGAATTTCTAAAACAATCGATTGAATGTGACAGTTATTTCTATTACAACTGAAATACAGTTATTGCTGTTACAACTGAAACCTTTGACTGGGTCAAAGTAACGGTCAAATTCAATCGATTGAATGGTTTGTTTAATTAATTGAATTATGACAGCTAAGCTGTTTTTAAAACTGATTTGGGTATTTAAAGGAATGAGCACTATCATTTTCAGTTAACAAAAAAAGCTTCCGAAAAGCCTTCCTTGAGATTTTCTAAGAGAGATATTGCTTCTTTTGTGCGATCATCATTTTGGCAAAGCTTTCCAAATCAAGAAACCTCCAAGAACGTGAATCTTTAAAGCATCTTTGAAGTGAGGTTCTTGCTACTTTGGTTCTGGACCAAAGCTAAGTCTTCTACACCTGATCTTCATTCTTTGTAATCTGTTTTGTGTAGAAGTACTCTGTGATCTTTTCTGATCCTATTGATCTATAATCTGTTTGCTGTTTTCAATTACTGGGTTTGTAATTGAGTTGGTGCAGTGGGTTTGTGCACTGGTCTCACATCTGCTGAGGGGTTCAGTAGAGGGTGAGTGTTGCGGGGAGCAATGTAGCTTGCGGACTGCAAGTGTTGTGGTGCAGTGGGTTTCTGCACTGGTTACACACTAGCTGAGGGGTTCAGTGAGGTGTGGGTTTACTGTTGGGAGCAGTTTGTAACTTGCTGGGAGCAAGGGTTGTAAACTGATCTTGTGATCTGTTTAGTGGAAATCTTTGCTAGTTTGCAAAGGACTGGACGTAGCCCTTGTGGAAGGGTGAACCAAGATAAAAATTCTGTGTTCTTGCTTTTCTTCCTAGTCTTCTTGATTTGTTTTATTAAACTGCTGCGATCATTTAAATTGACTGGATTAAAATCTGATCATATAGTTTATTATATTATGAACATCTATTTTCATATATCTGAATCAACTGTGTTTCTGGATTGTTTTTAATCTACTGGATTGTGTTTAATCATATTGAATATGGGTTAAAACATTTCTACACTGAAACTGTTTTTCTGGGTTTATATTCAATAATTTCTGCTATGCACAATTGATTGTTTATTGGACAGTCCAGAATTACACGAGTTAATTGATTGAATCAAGAAGTTTCATTCTCTACTTCAAGAACAAATCAGATTTGGGAAAAGTTTTTGAAATTTCAATTCACCCCCCCTCTTGAACTCGGTCTAAACCTTATTTTACAATTGGCATCAGAGCTAGGATCTTGAATCCTAGTCAAGATTTCGATCTATGGCTGAGAACAAGTTACCTTTTGCTGAAGGTGCATCTATTAATAGACCACCTATGTTTTCTGGGGTAAACTATCAATTCTGGAAAGTGAGAATGAAAATCTTCATTGAATCTATTGACCGTGGCATCTGGAATGCCATAGAAAATTGTCCATTCATTCCTATGCATGTTGTTGATGGTGTGTCTACTGCTAAGTGCTTTGATGAGTTAACTGATCTTGAGAACAAGAAAATGCAGTATGATTGTGTTGCTAAAAATATTATAACTTCTGCATTAAATCTGGATGATTTCTTTAGAGTATCTCAATGCTGTTTAGCCAAAGAAATGTGGGACATTTTTGAAGTCACATATGTTAAGAGAGCACACAAACATGCATTGATCCAGGAATACGAGCTGTTCAGAATGCAGCAGGGAGAGACCATTGCTGATGTCCAGAAAAGATTTACACACATTGTCAATCATCTAATTGGACTGGGCAAGCACTTTGATAGAGAGGAGCTTAATATCAAGATTCTGAAGTGCTTGGACAGGAGCTGGCAGCCTAAAGTCACAGCAATTTCAGAAACTAGAGACTTGACAACATTTACAACTGCAGCGCTGTTTGGTAAACTGCGAGAACATGAACTAGAGATGATCAGGTTGAAAGAAATGGAAACAGTGGAGAAAAAGACCAAGAGTTTGGCACTCAAGACTAGAACTGTTGTCCAGGAATCAACTAATGAAAGTTCAGGAGACTGTAGTGAATCTGAGGACATCAATCTGTTGACTAGAAAGTTTCAGAAATTCATAAAGATGAAGAACAGATTGAAGAACCGGCAAGGTAAAAGTGGTAAAAATAAAACTGATTCTGGTTCAACTAAACTTGTGTGCTTTGGCTGTGGAAAACAGGGACATATGAAAGCTGAGTGTCCAAGCATTGCAACCAAAGACAAAGCACCAGAAAAGAAGAACAATAAATCTGGAAAAACTAGACGTGCATATATAGCTTGGGAGGACAATACTACATCGTCTAGTTGTTCTTCAGAATATGAGATTGAAGCCAACACGTGTATGATGGCTGGAAGAGATTCTGATGTAAGTAGTACTGAATCCAATGCTTCATTTAATAGTACTAACTACAACACACTTCTTCATGCATTTCAAGAAACACATGAGGAAGCTAACAAGTTAGCCCAATCCAATAGAAGATTGAAAGGCATGAACAGATGGCTAGAAAATAGAGTTAAGCAATTGGAGGATGAGCTACTTGAAGCAAAAGATGATTTGGAAAATTTAGAAAAGCAGTTAAATTTTGTAAACTCCAATAAACTTAACTCTAGCAAGTCAATTGATTGTGAAAACTGTAGCAAGCCAGTAGATTGTGAAAACTATACTGTTTTGCACAACAAAGTGAACTATTTGATTTCTACTGCTTTAAAACTTTCTATGGGGACAGCAAACCTAAATGCTCTTTTGGGATTCCAAAATTGTGTTTTTGAAAAGGCTGGCATTGGTTATCAAGCTGGTCCCAATGGAAAGCAAAAACTGTTTAACAATTTTTTTAAAGGTTCTGGATCACAGTCTTCACAATCGATTGCCTGCTTCTACTGTATGAGAAAGGGTCACTCTGTTAGAAACTGTAGAATTAGAAAATTTAGTGTGCCAAAAGGATTGGTTAGGTGGGTGCCAAAAAGCACATCTAACACTACTGGCCCCAAGCTTAACAGGGTACCAAATCCTTAAACTCAATCTGTTTTGCAGGAACGGTCAGCATCTAATAAACTGATGTGGTATCTGGACAGTGGATGCTCAAAGCACATGACAGGAGAGGCTTCTCAATTGATTAATTTGAAATGGAAACCAGCAGGATTTGTCACCTATAGAGACAACAATCGAGGAAGGATTCTAGGTGTTAGTGATATAGGAAGTGGCAATAAAGTAATCATAAAGGATGTGTTCCTGGTAGAAGGTCTGAAGCATAGTCTGCTGAGTATCAGTCAACTGTGTGATCGTGGTTACAAGATTACATTTGAACCAGAGCAATGCATTATAGTAGATTCAGATTCTACTGAAACAGTTCTTGTAGGTAAAAGAGTAAGTAATGTTTACATGCTTAATGTCTCAAGCATCATCCCTAGTATGAACTGTTTGATATCCCGAGATGATGAATCTTGGTTATAGGAGACTTGCACACATTCACATGCATCATTTAAATAGGATTGCATCTAAGGATCTTGTAATTGGTCTTCATAAGCTTAAGTTTGAGAGGAACAAACTGTGTGAAGCATGCCAAAAGGGTAAGCAAACTAAAAGCTCTTTTAAACCGATTAATATTGTTTCTATAACTAGACCACTTGAGCTGCTTCACATGGATTTATTTGGTCCCTCACGAACTAAAAGCCTAGGTGGTAATTACTATGGTCTAGTAATTGTAGATGATTACTCACGGTTTACATGGACATTATTCATAGCCACAAAAGATAATGCTTATCTTGCTTTTAAGAAATTTGCCAAAGTGATTCAAAATGAGAAAGGATGTAGGATTTCTACCATTAAATCAGATCATGGTGGCGAATTTTAAAATGAAAGATTTGATAAATTTTGTGAGAAACATGGAATCAAGCACAACTTTTCTGCACCAAGGACTCCACAGCAGAATGGAGTGGTGGAGAGGAAGAATAGATCATTGGAGGAGCTGGCCAGGACGTTACTGAATGCAACAGATTTGCCTAAATACCTCTGGGCTGATGCAGTTAATACAGCATGCTATGTATTGAATAGAGTACTCATTCGGCCAATCTTAAAGAAGACCCCCTATGAGCTATTTAAAGGTAGAAAGCCTAACATCTCTCATTTAAAAGTTTTTGGATACAAATGTTTTATTTTAAACAATGGGAAAAACAACTTGGGAAAATTTGATCCAAAAGCGGATGAGGGTATCTTTTTTGGTTACTCACTGCATAGTCATGCATATATAGTGTATAATAGGAGAACCATGCTTGTAGAAGAATTCATGCATGTTGCTTTTGATGAAACTAACCACAAAGTGCAGGAAAGCATTAAGATTACTGCAGATGATGATGAACCAGTGAACCAGAAGATTGTCACAGATCAACTGGGTAAATCTGTAGAGGACAATCAATCGGATGAAGCTCAATCGATTGAGCCACAAGATCAACCGATAGAATCTGGCACTGGAGCAGCAGCAACTAGTACTGAACTACCTAGAGAATGGAGGGTTCCTAGGAATCTATCACTGGACAATATCATTGGTCAGGTACAGAAGGGTGTAACCACTAGAAGATCCATGAATCATTTTTGCATATGGCCTTTGTGTCACAAGTTGAACCCAAATCAGTGGGTGAAGCTCTTGAAGAGAGCAACTGGATAAATGGCATGCACGAGGAACTGAACCAGTTTGCAAGAAATGAGGTCTGGACACTTGTTCCAAGATCAAAGGAGATGAATGTGATTGGAACCAAGTGGGTTTTCAAGAACAAGATAGATGAACAAGGTGTCATTGTGAGAAACAAAGCACGACTTGTTGCAAAAGGATATAACCAGGAAGAAGGCATCGATTTTGGTGAAACCTATGCGTCAGTAGCTAGATTGGAAGCAGTTAGATTGCTACTAGCATATGCTTGCTTGAACGGGTTCAGATTACATCAAATGGATGTCAAAAGCGCATTCTTGAATGGGTTCATTGATGAAGAGGTCTATGTGAGCCAACCCCCTGGATTTGAAGATCACAACAATCCAGATTATGTTTTCAAGCTCAAGAAGGCCTTGTATGGGTTAAAGCAAGCACCTCGACAGTGGTATGAGAGGTTGAGTAACTTCTTGCTTTCTCAAGGCTATGAGAGAGGGAAAATAGATAAGACCTTGTTTATTAAGAATTCATGCAATGATATAATACTTGTTCAAGCTTATGTTGATGACATTATTTTTGGTTCAACTAATGAAAGTTTATGTGAGCAGTTTATTGCTATTATGCAAGGAGAATTTGAGATGTCCATGATGGGGGAACTCAATTTCTTTCTAGGCTTGCAGGTTAAACAAGTTGAACATGGAATATTTCTTTTTCAAGCAAAGTATTGCAGGGAATTATTAAAGAAATTCAATATGGAAAATTGCAAAGAAGCTTCCACTCCAATAGCCACTGGATGCTATTTAGACACTGATGAAACTGGAGTTGATGTGGATCAGACTAAGTTCAGATAATTGATTGGATCACTTCTGTATTTGACAGCAAGTAGACCAGACATCATGTTCAGTGTGTGTTTATGCGCCAGATTTCAAGCTAAACCAAACGAATCACACTATGTGGCAGCCAAAAGAATTTTAATGTATCTCAAGGGAACCACTGAAGTTGGTCTATGGTATCCAAGTGAGGTAACTTTAAATCTTGTTGGATATTCTGATTCTGACTTTGCAGGTTGTAAAGTGGATAGGAAGAGCACTAATGGAACATGTCACTTGCTAGGATACAGTTTGATATCTTGGCACAGCAAGAAGCAAGCCTGTGTTGCATTGTCTACAGCTGAAGCAGAATATATAGCTGCTGGAAGCTGTTGTGCTCAAACCATATGGTTAAAACATCAGCTAAGTGATTTTGGACTTAATCTTTCTAAAATTCCACTGCTGTGTGATAACACAAGTGCAATTAACTTGACTAAAAATCCAGTTCAGCATTCTAGAACCAAACATATTGAAATTCGCCACCACTTTATAAGGGATCACATTATGAATGGTGATTGC
>Ga0209489_104289_pt1 | contig 26473 bp, 11 predicted proteins | sample SiratrowhiteBW_FD_187527 | JGI IMG/M metagenome (GOLD analysis project Ga0209489, IMG submission 187527) | Root nodule microbial communities of legume samples collected from California, USA - Siratro white BW (SPAdes) (version 2) | ecosystem: Host-associated > Plants > Roots > Nodule | place... | reverse complement strand
GTCAACTACAAAAAAAAAAAAAAAACATTCAAAGAAATAAAAGATGGTTTAACTAAAATCACAGAAACACTTGAATTATGTGATATTAGTAGAAAATCTTCTCGACACACTCAAATGTACCAAACAAATGAAGAGAATCCTAGGATGAAATCTATTAACAGTCACGAGTGGACAATTGGAGAGGAAAAAAAATTGACCACAAAATGATAATGTACAAGTTATAAAATAACAATGATGATGTAAAGAAAGAAAAAGTGTTGTTAAAAAAGAGTTAAAAATAAGTCTGATTATAGTTAAATACGACAACAATCATGTTTATAGTTATTATCATTAATCATTAATTTATTAAGACAAAAATATTTAATTGTAGTTTAAGAACGTAGTGTATATATATATATATATATATATATATTTAATTATGAATTTAAGTTTTATATTACATAGAAATTGATGAAAAGAACATCTGAAAAGAAAATACACTGAAATTTATCATTTTAATAATGCGGGTTGAAGGTAATATTATAATTTATATATGAATTTGCTTGCGATCAGTTGACTACCAAATTTTCAAAATATATTCTTTCAAGAAATCTCAATAAAAGTATCAGTGATATTAATTTGTCTTAATAACATTATTAGAAAATCAACACAATTTTAAAATATAAGAAAAAATTGTTACGAAGTTCAAATGAATTAAAAATTACACATTATAAAAACAAATATAATAAACCATATAAAGAAGTATTTACGAATCTATTATTTAATAATTTTAAATGAAAAATGATGTGATAAATTTTTATAGGAAATTATTATCAGCAATTGACAAAGAATATATCACTTCAACATAATATGTGACTGTTAGTACATGATTTAGTAATTAAAAAACATAATAGAAAACATTGATTGAGATTGAAACGTAGCTCGAGGCATTATCGTGCAGACCATTCATTTTCTGGTTCATGATGACGTGCAAGTGAGACTTTCTCTACTTCCCTGCATAAATAATAAGGAGGAATTATGCAGTAAAAATAAAACTCCCAAGAGTTGCAAGAGACTACGTGCCTCTGCACTCATAGACCTATCAAAATCATAGCAGGGAAACAGCACAACCTATTACTGCTACTGTTAGGGCTTCACGTAATAACTAAATAGCAAACACACAATTTTCTAGTTAACAACTACTCCATGACATGACATGCAAAGTAAAATCAAGAAACCAAAATATGGTGATGCAAAAGGAATTTGGATGGCGTAAAGATATTGCATGACATATGGCTAAGAAAGCAATCACAGCAGAAGCATACTCTGAAGACTGAAGAGATGAGTGAAGTTCAAACTCCAGAAGTTTATCAGTCTGTTTAACAAGTTTAATCAATCCATCACCTCACGTGTCAATCAGTTTGATTTTAACAAATCGCAGAAAGTAAATGGAATGTATATATAAAAAGCAGAAAACAATTACGGATATTTGATGTAATCCCCAGTTCAAGCTCATGAGGTCCTCACGTAATCCTATGGAATAATGTAAGATACAATCTTTTACACCTCTTTAGGACGTGGAAAGTCCATTATCGAGAACAAAAATGGAAAATGTGAACAGTAAAACAGAAATAGAAAAATAAAATAACAAAATGTGTTTTTAACTTTTCGTACAAATGTAAAGTAAAAAAATACAAGGCATCACATAATTATACCAAATTAATTATGTTTTGAAGATTTTATTAAAATTTATATTACCTTACATAATAAATTATGTTAATTATAATATTTATATTCTAAATATAATAAAATTTATTTTAATGATTATAATCATAATAAATAATAAGTAAAGTAAAAGTATTAGCAATAAATAAGTACATATTATTTTTCATTTATTTTCACTCTATCTTATTTAACTGAAACAATTTTATTATTATTTTTTATTTTCCACTATCCCTTACCTTTCATCACCCATCTAAACAAATCAGTTTTAAACATTTCACTATGAATTCTTATTAATATTGAGCTTATCCCATTTGAGAATTCATTTTTTTTAACAACAAAAAATGAATAAATAAAAGAAAGCATTTCACGGGTGTTCCAACCCTATACCCTTATATATGATACCAAATCAAGAACTAAGTGCTAAAAAAACTTAAACATCTTTCTACACATACTTAGACACTTCTCTTAGAACACCAAAAAGTACAAAAAGACAGAAACAAATACAAACCACACAAGAAACTAAAATCACCCGAGAATAACATGAACAAAATACCCTTTACGAAACTATAACATCTGAGTTATAGAACATGGTCACATTATCCTTACCACTTTACCCTGCAAAACCTGGCTACTCCCAAATTACCAATTACAAATCTCACCTTACTAACATGAAATGTTAGACTAGAGAAAGTAGGCACATCACCAGCGATAAATGTCAATCCGAGTAAGAAAGAGTGGTTCTCTTCAACTTAAACTTAAACCAAAGTCAACCCTTTAGCTGAGCTAGACTAAAAATTTCCTCGACATCTACAAGCCCACTTTTAAAAACCACCTTATTTTTGTGATTCCATATCTCCGAAAACAATAGTCATCCATATCCCTTTCCATATTCTATTAACACCCTGCCTTTGACTCAATAGATAGTAGCTCTGGAAATTAACAAGTGTAGACTCATATCTCACAACCACAATCCCAACCTACCTGTCACACATATCCCATACTTATCGTGCCACTTTACAAGTATTGAAAAGATGTTTAACAGTTTCTGCATCTATGGACACTGCATATTCCCTAACTGAACACCCCTTCAGGCTAAGTTGGATCTAGTTGGCAACCTATCCAAAAGTAACTTCCATGCACACCCTATCCCTAAATGAACAACTTTTAAAGATCATAATGTCTGTAAAGTTTCTCAAGTCTGCATTAGATTCTCACAATTCAAAATAATGTAATCAGACTTAACTGTATACTCTTGAAGATCCTTATCTAGTTAAACCAACTTGTCTTTTATTGTTTTTTAAATAATATTGTTTTTCAAATAAAAATTCATTTTCGGTATGGGGACGATATTTCTATTTTAATAAAAAATTTCAAAGTCATTTAACGTATAGTTATAGTTATAGTTTGTATTAAAATTTTGAAGAAAAAATACACGGATAACGGAAAATATACTGTTGCTTAATAATTCACTAATTAACAGGATTGTTTGAGTCAATTATTTACTTTAGTTAATTACGTTAAGCAGTTTTTCGTTAAAATATTTTTTAGTCGATTCAAAAAACAATTTTGATTTTTTTGGCTATTATGTTGTGGGTGTGCAGTATCAATATTTTTTGTTGGAACCTGGCTAACCTTTTTTAAGATTTTTTTTTTCTTTTAACTATGTTTTAAGAAATTGAAGTCTAATTCTCTTCATACAAATACAATATTGGTTTCAAAATTAATCACCATATCTAAAATATTATCCATTTTAGAATTTGAAATTCGTTACAGTTTTATGTTTAAAAGACGGTAGATTAAAAAGAAATAGGTGTATAAAACGTGGAACTATATTGAGAAAATCAGAACAATTTCTATTAATCTTTTCATCTTTTATGAAGGTTTATTTTTTTTATCTTTTTTAATTGAAATTTTTATAGTACTGGATACACCCCGAGTATGTAGAAATAAGTAAATATTATACTAGTTAGTATGTCGTAAGTTATTTAACTTTGTAATACAAATTTTAATTTAAATTATACATCTGAAGATATAAGCATAAAGAATGACTGATGAGTAAAGTTGATAAGTTTTTGAATGGACTTATGAGTTTACTTATGTACAAAAAAATTGATTCCCATTGACTAGGATTTGTAAGGTCCAATAAATTAAAAAGCCTGACTCAAATCAGTCAAGTGTTCATTCCAAAATAACGTCACATCTTACTTGCCGCTTCTTTGTATATGGGTTGGTGTTGGTTACTTTCCTTAACAATTCATAATTAGTGGAAGACTTTGAAGCAAAACTTGGTTGACAGACACTTCTCACTTCAAAATTTCAGCACAGAATTTAACATTTGTTTTTGTTCACCTGTATTTGTTGAAATGGATAAAAGTCAATTATGTTAGTTAACTTCTCCGTTAATCTTCTGAGTTGCAGCATTCTTTTAATTAATTAACTAATTATCCATTAGAAGTTATTATCCATGTCTAAAGTTTCATAAGTCACTGTATAGTTTTTATATGTGAAGTAGAAGGAAGATAAAACACATGCATGAATGATACTATTAGCTTGCGTATATGTATGTATACATAAAAGATGAACAAACTAACACGTAACACTACTCCTATTTATAGAAATACAGCTGCAACTTAAAAAAAGGTGACATTTGTAGCATTTGAAATCCTCTAACTCTTAAAATTGAATAGAATCATACCAATAGTAAATAAATATAATTGCACAGGAAGATAATTTGTTCACTGTAGGATCTTCACGGTTAAATATCTTATGTTTTGTTTTGCAGAAACACCGACAAGGTTTAAACTCCGCGAATAGAGGAGGAGAGATACGTGAGAAAGATGTTTTGAACTTTGATATTCATAGGTAGAAGAGGTTGGATGCTTCTTCAATCAACATCAGCGTTGGAACACAAGTCAAAATCACAAATCTTATTGAAGAGGCTGAACTGAAAAGAGGAGCAGGTACAGTAGAACCTTATCTCACTACCCAACAAGACCATTGTTCCCTACCAAAAAGGTTGTCAACTCAAATACAAGAAAAAACACAGGACAACAGCTACAGCAACAAAATTCACCAGCTAATCATAGTGCCTTGTCTGACGAGTAAACTTCCATAAATTGCTAAGTTTCAATATCATGTTATGTGTGAACAAACATTTATTTATTATTGCATACTTCTTGGCTTATTATATAGTACTGTATGTGTATTCACTGTATGAGATTGATGTAGTGTTAGTTTCGTTAGTACCTTTCTTTTCCTATTCTTTTCGCTCCTTTCACTATTGTTGTTTTTCTAAGTAAGGAAGTAAAATATAAATAGGAATGTAGAAGGGAAATTGTTAACCTTTTTCTCTTTTGCTTTCATCTGGAAGGAAACTACAAAGTGTTAATGCTCATCAATACATCAACGTATTCATGTGACACTCTGTTTTTTGTACGTAATTAAGTGTCTGGTTGTTTCTCATGTTTGTTTTTCACTGTAGAAAAGCACAGATGTATTGAGAGATGAGAAAGTGTAAACATAAAACTCGAGATAAAAAAATAAATCTACTTACTTTCTTCTCTAACTCGGGAAGAAGAAAAGCGTGGAAAGTAAATAATCGATTATAAATATTATAATTGATTATGTGTAACTGAAACTTTAATTTTTACTGATAATTATATTTTGTGAATGCATCAACAAAAGAAATATTAAAATAATAAATAAATAAAATTAAGTGACTCAATTTTTAATATAAAGTAAAATAGTTTATTTTATATATTATTGTTTCAAAATATAAAGTTTTTATATATTAAAAATTTATGATACTTTTTATTTAATTTAAAAATTATTTTAATTTTAATTTATGTTTTCAAAAATTATTATTTTTTCACTAAATTATCTTTTAGATTATTTTAGATATATTAATATAAAATCACATTTATTCTATTACATTAATCAAATTTTTGTACAACTTTTTCACTTAAATTCACTCACTTTCGCCACATTTAAACAATCTCATTTTTTACTTATTTTTCCTCTTTTCATTCCTTTTCCACCCACTCTGGTGCAAAAAAAATATAAAAGATTAATCATAACTAAAATATAAGTTAATTAAAAAACATCTAACATCAAAAAAAGTAATTACTGTCTTCTCATGCCACAACCAAAAATAACCCCATGTACGTCATACATTCTGCCAAAATTTAAGTGCATCAAATTAATGCATTCTTCGTGTGGTCAGAATTTGTTTTCTACAGTTGCTGGGACAATGTATGATTTGGGGCCAACTTGATACCCACTTAACCATTCCACCAAATTGATCAACAAAAGGCCCATGTCTTTAATTATATTTTATGGACATTTATAGGAAAAATTGCTTCAAATTAGTATTTCATTTAGTGTTTTGTTATCTATCTTGAAGTATAAATACATTTTTCGGTTACTTATGTATACATTTTTATAATAACAAAATATGTATCTCTTCTTTTCTCATCCTCTTTGACAGTTTTATTTATGACTATTACTTTTACCCTAGTATTATAGTAATTCTTGTTTACATTTTATTTGTCAAAATATAATACAACTGTATCAAACATATAAATAATCTTGTTCAAGTGGAATAAAATTACACTGAATACTAAAATTCATTCTCTAAATATTTATTGCAATGCAACTATTCCTAATTTAGACTCACTCATTATTTCATGCAAATTTCGAGTTAGTAATGATAATTATATCAGAGGAACAAGTTCAACTTTTCGGGAAAAGAATATCTTATCTATGTTCTATTTGTACATTCGACATTTCATATTAATTGAGAAAAGAAAATTAGTATATTCAAATATATAATGAAGTGAACTGTACTGTCAAATGTTAAGAGTAAAATAAAAGTAAAATATAAATGGGAATGCAGAAGAAAATTGAAGAAATATTCATCAAGTAGTGATACTCATCAATCAGTGTCTATTGTCGTGTTATTGGGCCTACGTGCTCATATTATTGCCCCCATTGTTGTACTAGTGTTGTGTACGGACAAATTCTTCCTGCACCCTAATACACGCTTCCTGCACCTTAATATAGATTTTTTAATTCCATAAATATCCAAATATAAAAAGCACACCCATCCGGTTCATAATGTCAAAAAAAAGAAAACCGGATGGCATCCCATCCGGATGTCACTTTTAAAAAATTTAACAACCGGATAAGTATGTCATCTGGTTGTTATTTCAAAATAAAATAAGAACCGGATGACATCCCATCCGGGTTTCATTTTAACTTCATCTGTTTCCAAATCTTTGATTAATCCTTCAAACAAGCAATAAGTAAGTAATTTTTTGTGTTTATTAGCAATTAGTAAGTGATATTGCTGATTAGAGTAGTTGATTTGGGGTTTAGGCGTTGTCGACGATGAACAAAAGAATTTTCTGATTTGATGTATGAGAACCGGATGGGTTCCATCCGGTTTTCATTTTGATTTGGAAATGAGAACCGGATGGCAACCCCATCCGGTTGTCATTTTATTTTGAAATGACAATCGGATGACATACTCATCCGGTTGTCATTTTTTTTGAAATGTGAACCGGATGGGGTGCCATCCAGTTCTTATTTTTTTGCTTGTATGAACCGGATAGGATCAGTTGTGGAATTAAAATTTTATATTAGGGTACAGGATATTAGGGTGCAGGAAAAATAGGGTGCAGGAAAAATTTGTCTTCTGTACGTAATTATGAACCAAGTTTTAGTCCATAAAATATTGTACATACCACACTGAGCTGAAATTGTAGGAATATCAAATTATCATGAGAAATTGTGTTGAACATTGTAATTACAACATAGCAAAGTAAGAGACATGAGGAGAAGAGATAAGTGTAATAAATTCATCTGGAAAGAAAATTAGAAAGTCATTTTATAAAGCAAGATTATGAAAAAAAAAATGTTTTAAAACCTTGGCAAAGATTACATATTAATACAAACATTTACAACTAAGAGATTGAATTGAGATTAATTTCACACTACTGATAGGCTAAATTATTTTTGTTTAATGATTGTGAAACTGAATTAATTATTTAAAAAATAAGTTAATGGTTTTTTATTTTAGAACTAAATTCATGTTAAAATACGCTGGAGAGCTAAGATCATTTATATACTCGGAAGATTGAAATAAGGGTTTACTGAAAAAGAAATTTAAAAAGGAAAATATTGATTAACATCAAAATTTCATAAAGAAAATCATGTTGTTAGCTTTTAGAATATTTTATTTTATGAACTTTCTCAAAACCCTCTTTTTGGTTTGAAACATGTACGATATTGTAGGAAGTGGGATTTTGTCTTGTCAGTGTAAATTGACTGGGACATAAACTCTGACAACTACATAGACCATCAGCATTATAAATTTGTAATGAACAATTTCAGCACAGGTCGCAATCTAGCTTATCAGATTAAAAACTGTCCAACAAAAGCTGTCCATAAACTTTGTCTAAGTTGAAGGTGTCACCGGAGAACAGGTCCCATCTGTAAAGTGCAGCACGGTTTCCTTTCGTCTACATATCTTTTCATTAAATTAGGCATCATGCATTATTGTATTATTTAAATGCACTTTCTCACTCCTACCAAAAATTTTAAAAGCTTTGAGGCTCATTTATTCTAAAATTTTGATATTGAAAAAGTATAAATAAATTGATAAATTAATTTTAATCAGTTTATATTGAATCGGGTTCACAAACAGAAGTGGTCATGTTTACTATTTACCAAACCAGCACTTACGGGCAATAAATAACATGCATGGTCCATAGAATAATAATAATAATAATAATAATAAATTGTTATTATTATTAACTACTGGCCCCAAGTACAGTATCATTTCATTCATGGCTTAAGAGTCCGTTTATATAACTTTTTAAAGATGAAATATTGTAGTGTCCTGAAGAGTCTAGAATGTTCATAGGAATTCATAATCCTAATGACAGATATTGGAGATAGAGTTGTTTGGGAAGATCAATAATAGAAGCCAGTAATAGAGATAGGTCATAAGAAATGACGGTTTATGTTCTTCATGGACCACTTGCTTGTGTGATTCTAACAAAGATTAAGGTGTGATTAGGTCATTTATGGTTTAAGGTATGAGTGCAATATAGGCTCGGACAACTTACTTTCATAAAGTGGGTTTTGTAATATAGATTCGGGGAACTTATTTTTATATGGTGCGAGTTGCAATATTTTGATTGATTATTGCGTTCCTGTAGATATGATAATAATATGATAATATTACGTATGTTCGTTCCAGGTAACAAGGATTGTATGAATAGAGTTGGATTGAAAATAAAAAAGAATTACATTATTACTGGCTCATATTTTCATCTGATTGGGTTACATGAATTTCATGGGTGCACATGACAGCGAACTGGCTCGCAGAAATTAGACACCCATCAGTAAAAAAATTGGGAGGAAAAAGAAAAAAAAAATGAAGAACTAAAATGTAATTTGACCTTCGTCAGAAATATGATCGGAAGGAATTTGGCCAAAGATGTCAGGGCAGGAGTCCCAGTTTCCTCTTTGTCGGGCCTCCCAATATCCTCCTACATAACGGTATGTCCCGCTCGCCTTATCCTTTGCAAACCACCGTGGTTTCCAGCCACTCTCTTGCATCTTCCTAGCCTGAATCACATTCAAACAATCAATCACCACTACCAAATAAGGATGATTATATGTATAGCATTTCATTTACTCTAATTTTCTGCCCAAAACAACATTGTACAATTTCTTATGACGACTTCTTGCCTAAACTAGAAAAAAGAAAGAAACACAATGACTGAAATAAAATAGAAAAATTGTTCTGCATTCAGGAGAACTAAAAATAAGCTGAACATAATCTACTCTAACCCTTTCACAAAGGGTGTTATGAAGCATAAAAAGAAAACTACTAAGATGAAACCATAAAACCAAAGGTTACAGTAGGTAAAATGTTGTAGGCACCTGGCGCTGCCGTTGCTCTAGCCGTAACTTTTCTGAATTTGCCATGTCATACTCCCCATTTTCCAAATACCTTTGGTCTGGTCTTAACCTTGAATCTGTAGGTGGCAACTTCTCCTATATAAAACCAAGAGGTATATTAACAATCAATGTCTAACAAAATGAAAAAAATAAAATAAAAAAAATAAGGAAACACAAAGATAGACAACAACGTGCACGGTGAAATATGGGACTATTTTGTTCCTTCTTTGTGTTTGCAGAGAAAAAGTTAGTTTCCCCTTGTTATTACAAGAACCAAGTGAACTGCAGTTAAAGCATACACAACCAAGCACTACTAGCAACGAATAATACGGTGTTTTTCCTGGACTATAATACAAAGAGTGGCAATATAAAAAGAGAGTATGGTTAACAAAACAGACCTTCAAGCCAGGGGTCAGTTCGTTTAGTGTGATGGCAAAGCGAGTGAAGTTGTATCTAGTGGGAATCTTGGGAGGCTTGCTTCGCTTCCAGAGCAAATGGGTATCTGACAAAGATTCATGACCTTTTCCTTTCCCGGTGTATTCTCCATTAACGTAATGCATGCTTTCATCCCATTTTCCAAACAAAGTTGATACAGTTTTTCCATTCCTATCTTGAATGATACCATGAACCTAGAGAAGCAGAAAAATCACAATGAGATACAACCCTCTGCAACAAAATTTCATATATCTATAGTGAGACGATAAATGAAAAAAAGTCCAGTTAATGACAAAGACCTCATTATCTTCCTGAAAGAAAAATGACCATACTGAATTTACACAGTAAGACAACTAAGTCTTATACAAACCAAAGAGGAATGACAATTTAATACCAAGGCTAATGGACCTGTTAAATGTGAAAAAATAGAATCCATGCAACAGATATAGAGCACCTGGTGAGGATTTCGATCAATTATAGATTGTTCCTTGAATTTCAGTTTACACGAGTACTCTTGGTTTCCCTGTATACGCATTGTACCATAGTGATCACAGTATAGCTTTCCCAATATGAGATTGTATATTGATGAAGTAACCTGAAAGAGAAGTCCGTTTAGAAACTAGAACCAAAGCAGGATAGCAGTTGAACCAGATAATATATACCTTACTCCACTGGAAAACTTCCCCATCATCAAATTCCAAAGTCAAAATACCAACAGGGTCAAGCTGAATTGATCGCCCCCAAAATTTGCTCTTTAGGTTGCTATCTCCCCAAAATTTCCAACCTGTACCCTCACAGTGACATGCTACAATCATAGGGTGATGACTGACCTGAGGGGAAGCAGAAATATTAATAATTTAGAATAGATGACATAAATTAAAAAGCCCAAGTATATCCCTTTTGTTGACTCCAAAATCCAAATTGCATTGTGTTCATAGAATTCCATGGAACTAATGCACCCACTTTACATCTCTTATTCATGAAATAAATGGTTCAGTTTCTAAATTATGGTCCTCCGTATTGGGGAAAGCTGTTCCTTTTTATTAAAAGCAATTCTCTATAAGAAATTCAAATGTGTGGTTGGTACATACAATTTCATCAAATAAACCATTCAAATAACTATGATTAAGACCTCAAAAAGGGAAAAAATGTCCCCACAGTACTTATCACGGTTTGATACTTTGCCTGACCCCCTTCGTAAATATGTAAATTGGGTTACAATCACAAAGGAATGTTAAACGAAGAATAGAAATCATCATCTTATACCAATTATAAGTACTCAAGCACTTGAGAAATTCATCCTCAAAACCTAACTATTAAGGGAGGAGAATCAAGTACTTCTTAAATACTAAACGGAGCATCCCGTACTACCCAAGTACGACTTATTAGCCACCCCATAATACCCAAGTTCTCATTGGATACTTTGCTTAAGTTGAAAATCGGTCATTTAATAATCACTTTGCCGCGGAAGATTAGCTCATACCTTCTCTGAGAAAAACCGAAGGCCTTTATCTGGATAGTGAGCCTCATATGTTTCCCCAAGTAATGGATTAAATGGTTTGCAAACTCTTCCTTCTGTTGCAGCATAGCCAGATACAGCAAAAGCCGCAACATAGAGAATCCTCATGAGGCTATTACCCTGGCATGGCATTTCCAATTAGTTAAAACAAATGCACCCAATATTGCATTGAACTAGCTAAAAGCAAGAAATCGAACTCAACATAGCACTGACAATTTTCTCATATCAAATGAAACAATTATATTTAAGCACTCAGATTTGCCTACGTATTACAGAGCAATAGAGATCTGTCAGTCAGATTCGGACTTACCCGTTTTCCCCATTCATATGCTTGGTCTAAAAGATATGAATACTCCATTTCTTCAAAACATTTTTGTAGGGAGGAAAGAGGCTCGTTAAAATAAACAGGAAGGCAAACTTTTGTTAGATCCTTCCCTATATTATCCTTAATCATTGACCACAGACTGACTCCTTTCTCTTTTTCTACAGGGTCTGGCAATTTCTTACGCCGTTTAACATGAGGGTAATTGGTTCCAACATATCTAATCGAAGGATCTATGTCATCCTCTGATTCAAATGCATAGAACCCTTCATCATCTGAAGAGAAGGATGACATTCGGTAGTCAGACCCATTACTTTTAAAAGAACTGGACGATAGAATATCACGAGTATCAAAAAAGGCATTGTCATCATCGTCAGTTTCTTCCTCTGCAGCATCATTTCGATCATTGTCATCTTCAGATTCACTTCCAGTTCCTTCTGAATTTAAAATGGGAAAATAAAGAAAAGTATAAAAGGCTTAGTAAGGGCATAACAATTGGTTAGCAGGTATGAGCAATAAGCACTACAATTCATTAATTTATAAACAAATATTTGATATAACTTGAGAGAGAGAGTGACGGGGAGAGTTTAGAAAAAAGCAATGGAAACGAAGGGGCATCTTGTATCATAGTTAGATAGAGATAGTAGACATAAATAACATGTTTCAAGAAAATGCATCACTAAAACAATGAGACATCTACATAAAACGTGCTGGAAATGGAGAAGTCTTACCACTAAATTTTTCTTGCGCTAATCTTGAGGAAGCCTCTTCATCATTCCACTGTCTTTGGCTCTCATCAACTACTGTATTCTCCAGATCAACCTTTTCTGTCTACAATAGTATAAGATAGATAAAAAGTTTACTAATACATGTGAAGATAAAAGATTTATCCTTGATCAATATGATAAAAATAAACCATCCATGTGCAAAGTCAAATTGCAAATGAGACCATTTTGTTAAACAGCAAGAAAACAGTGAATAACATAACGGACTTAAATTGATGAATGTAACCCCTTATAATAATGCATGATTTAATAGACTTAATTAGAAAATATGTTAATAAAAACATTCATCCTATGAAGAACCTACCCAGCTCTTCACCCATGACACAGTATAATTCCGGGTCTCCACATTTTGTGAAAAGAAACTATGTTTTTCATTCACGAAGGCTACTTGCAGGACCCAAACGAGGGGAAAATTAACCTTAATCCATTCATATATATCTAGCCAGTTCAGAACACTCAAAATTTGTAACAGCAGCATTTTAACTGGTAGAAAACTTTCAGAGAAAGAGAAATGAACACGAGATACATGCATATGTCTCGTGAGAGTGACTCACTACGGGCTCATACAAATCTATTCAAGGAGCGTTCATTGAACGTATATAATTTATGTCAAGATTCTGGTATTGATAACAAGGTCAATATAATTCACAAGAACAACGAAAAGAACTTTGAAACTTTCATATAAAGCACCCGCTAACCATAACCTACTTCTCCGATCAAACAATTAATATTTTGGAGATAATACGATACCAAACAACACATCCTCAACGATCTATGTTACTAAGAATAGATTCACATTCCGGAGTGATAGCGTACACAATATTTAATTTTGTACCATACACCAATTTATGGTATTCAACTTACAACTGCACTACTTTTAAATGTGATGGAGTTTTGACTAGACGTACCTCTAATTGACGCAAAGTGTCAATGAGAATGGAGTGCTTCTGCTTAAGCAGCACAAGCTGGTTTTGCAGCGCCGCAAACTCAGTCTTCATGATTTGCTCACTGTCCTGAATAGCCCCCTCACTCACTCCCTCTTCCATAAGCCGAAGTCTCAGTTTCTCCGTCGAAACGGTTACATTGTCCACCGGAGCCATCAACTCGCTGTTCGACATCCGCGGGAACATGTCCTTCACCGCCTGCAACGCTTCGGTCCACGACGCGCGATCCTCACGCGTATCCGCCCTCAGGTGGAGCCTCTTCGTTCCGGTGAAGACCGAGAACCGCTTGTCATCCGATTTGCTCTCGCGAATCGTCGAAACCTGCAAACTCAAGGCAAATAAATCTCGCCGAAATCCCTAATAATTGAAATTAAGTTAGGAGGAGTAGAGCTAGGTCGTGCCTTGAGATGGATTTCCCCAAACGGCTTTCGCACGTGCTGGCAGGGATAGGAATTGCGGTTGCGAGTGATCCTGCGCATGGATTCTTCGCCGATAACCATGGAGCCTTTCTCGGTTTCCGGATTCACGACGATCTTATCAGGTCCGTGAATCTTATAGTAGGACAGAACGCCGTCTTGGAGTACAAACCATCGCGGTCGCCATCCTTTGCCGTAATTCACCCACTTGTACAGTACTCCGGAGATTCCGTTGCCAACGAGGTCGTTGATCTTCACGTCCACGGGCTGCTCCCGCTGACTCCCGCTGTGGCTGTGCTTGTGGCTGTGCCGCGGAGCCGAATCGGATCTCACGGCGGCGGCGGCGGGGGGGAGAGGCGGCATGGGAAAGTCCGCGAAGGAGGGTTTCACTGGCGATGCCTGGTCGGAAATGGCGGACACGCAGCAGAAAGGATGCATGTAGAATATTAATATCGATATCACTGCGGCGTAAGCGTTGTGAGGCGGCGGCGGCGGATGACGTCGGTAGGGATTGTGTGGAGGTTCATGCTAAGGGCGATTAGGCGATGAGTAAAGGAAGGGGGTGAAGTAATTTGCGTGAGAGGAGAGGAAGATAAAAACGGTTATATGGAGATTAGAAGTAAAATAGTGAAATAAAAAAAATGAATAAAAGAAATAGGCGAAGTGTGAAATGAAGGGGCAAGGTGGAAGTGAGGATTAGAATATTAATTAAATGAATGAGTAATGAATATTGAAGAAGTTATGTGATGTGTTTGTGTATGGTGAAGTTAAGGTGGGAGATGAGTAAGGAAAGAGAGAGGGGCTTTTTCCGGTGGGATGAGGTGGCAGCAGGCAGCAGAGTGAGAAAGAGGGAGAGAGAGAGACGCGGATGAAAGTAGAAAAACCGCTGGAATTGGAATTGGATGCCTTTGCTAAAGTTTTTAAATATTATGAGGAGGTTGGTTGAGAGTTGTGATCTGCGATCATGATCGAGTCTTCTCAAATACCTTTTTCCTCTGGATTGAGGGGGTAATGATTGTCTGCACCGAGGATACAGGGGATAAGATGCCGCCGGCTATATGAGGGCGTGACACGTGGGGCGTTTAGAGGGTGACGTGTGGAAGGTGGTGAGTGGGAATATGCGTGGGAGTAAAGGAGTATGGGTTCCACGTTTTGGAGGGAATTAAATTCAGATTTAGATAACAGAAAAATGAAGGAACAGTCTGCCCCTGCCCCTCCCCTGCACCACCCAACTGAAATCAAACCTTCCTATTTGCTCGCTTTTTTACCTGTTCAAAATATTTTCAAAAACAAGATCAAATCTGGCACAACTACCAAATACCGAAACGAGCACGCGGCTACCTTTTTGCTAGCTACGCCCATTTGTTTAAGTTTTGCATGACATAATATAAAATATTAAAGGAAAAAACAAAAATGGAATCGATGATGACATGGTGTAATTTGTGAATTATTTGATGGTGATAATAACGTGACGGTGGTGTGTGTTGAGTTGAGAGAAAAGGATTGATTATTTTGGTAGTGAGAAGAAGTAGGAATAGGAATAGGAATAGGAATAGGGGTAGGGGTATGTGAGAGGAGAAGAGAAGGGAAACAGAGTTGTATTGTATTGAATGAGGAAGGTACAGCATGAAATATAGGTCATAGCCAGCAGCAGTTCAGGAAGTACCGCGCCGTGAACAATGTCTTGTCAATGTCCAGGTCAATCCTCAACAACTATATCTTTTTATATTATTATCAAAATTAATACAATAAAAATGAAAATAAAAACTACTTTTAAGTAATGATATATTTATAATCAGATATAAATCTTATAATTCAGATTTAAAAAATCTATAATTATAAATCGATTTCATAAGAAATACTTATCAATTATCATTTTATCAATTTTCCTATAATTATTCAACAAACTCAATTATCTCTAATTATAACTTGACTTATTATAAAGTAAATAACATTCATTCATCTGGAGAGACTAACGCCCGACAAAAACAATAAAAAACATTTTTTTGTTTTATTTTATTATTATTATATTTAAGAATAAAAAATAACATAAATAATTATATTACTTTCCCCACTTTATCTTGAGGATTTTCTTGTATTCAAAGTAAAGCAATCGTCATTTTTATATGATTTTCTACACTTTCAAATTTTCCATCATAATAAGCATAGCGAGTCTTATATTAGAAACAAAAACTATAAATAAATATAAATATTATATATATATATATATATATATATATATATGTATATATATGCAGTTTCTTACCGATCCCATGTTTAAAAAGTAGAATCAATAAGATTAAGTTTAAAATTTAAATTAGGAGAAAGGGGAAAAAATTAATTTTCAAAACTTGTTTATTATTATTTTTTTTTTAACAAAACAAAGAAAACACGATTGAGATAAAGAGAAACCAAATGGATTCATAGAGTGTTTAATTTAGAGAGGTAAAATATGTTCTCTTTTAACTAAAAAGAAAATAAAAATGACAAATTATAGAAATAAAAGTTTAAGTTATCTATTTAATTTAACTATCAGTGTTTTTTTTTTTTTCATGTACCAAACATTGGGTTAATTTTAGATATCAAAACTTCATTATATAAGATAAAATTTTATTTTTATAATGATTCAATATATTTAAACACATTAGTCATGTTATAGTTATACGGATGTTGAATAAATATATTTTCCTATATAAATCATATTTATTTAAAAAAACATGAAATTGTGGTATAACATTGTTTTTAATTATATATAATCTATTTTTCAAAAATAACTCAAAATTTACACTAATTTATAAACGGAAAATTTCAACGCTTAAGAAAATAAAGGAAAAATTTATGTATTAGGTGTTAGTGATATTTTTTTTAATAGATAAAATTATAAGATTAAAATTTTTTTATTGATTAAAATTAATTTAAAATAAAATATAGCTATTTGATTAAAACATTATTTTGACTATAGATCATGAACTTAGTTAAAAAAATATATAAATTATGTGACATTATTGATACATATAAAATTATTGAAAATGAATTTTGATAAAATTAAATAAAACTTAAATTAAAATAATATTAATAAATTTAAATAAAATTACAAATTTTGTAAAATTGAATAAAACAAATAAAAACTGGTGTAAAAATTCAACACCTAATTTAACTTTTATAACAGAATATGTTATAAGATTATCTTATTTCTTCTACCAAATATTGAGGATAATTTTGTCTTTTTATTTAATCACCTATGCTTGTTTTTTTTTTAATTATTATTTTTACATTAATTTAAGCAACACCTTAGCTCCTCCTCTCATATTCCCTTGCTATTATTTGTTTGCAAATTGATTGATTTAAATGTGTGTTATACTCACTTTTTTCTTTTTCTTTGGGATAAAGGATAAAGAGTAGTGATCCGTGTCCAAACAAAATGTTAGTCTTCTTCGTATGAAACGATAAACAAAACCTTTTATTAAATATAGATGCAATAGGTGGTGCAAAGACACACCCCGTGAAGGCAGTCAGAAATACATTATCATTGCTTCTGCATGCTAGATTCATTCCAACCATGCAACTTCTGTTTTCTATCACCATAAATTTAACAACTTACACTTCTGCAATTTGTTTTATCCCCACAAACTCATATCAGACACTTTCTTATGCCAGTTTTTGTAGCTCAACATAATATTTTTTAAAAATATATTCATTTAAACCACTTTTTATGGATCATCATTTTGGACTAACCTCAATTGTTTCAATTCATTTTTTATTCATGATTTCCTGTAATGTTTCTTATGGATTGAATGGATCCAAAACTGGAAGGGAAACAATTTTCCTGTTTTCAAATATTGAATGCATTTGAATATAAAATTATTGGCTATACAGAGAAACAATAATTGAGCTTTTGATTATAATATGTCACTGTTTCTATTACTTTATTATGTTTAAATGGACTTGTGTTGGGAAGACCCTATCCACACATCTTTTAAAAATAATAATAATTATAAATTTAAATTTATTGTAAAATAATATTGTTTATATATATATATATATATATATATATATATTAAATTATTATTTCTAAATATTAAAATTACTTTTATTTATGCCACTTAAATTTTAAAATAATTTTATTTTATATTTTAAAATTCAAAATTATTTATTTATTTTTTTAAATTGACCTTAAATAATATATTACATGTAAGGTTGAGCTGGACCAAATTTTATTTATGGTTTCATTTAAAATATGAATCAGTTCAAGTTAGCACTAATTATTCATTTGACTTGGTCTATTTTTGTCAGATCCATTTTTAATTGTCTTTTATTTATTTATTTTATTATTGTTAACCTATATTCTACTTTGTATGTTTTTAATAAAACAAATCATTCAATTTTATTATAATTATTTCTTTTTGTTACTTTTTATTTGAAAATATAAATTGTCCCTTTTCTCTCAAAACTATTCTAAATTTAACTGATTAAATTGTTACATATTTTCTTTCAATCAAAACCAACAAATTTGAAAAATGTTGTAAATCTATAAAATATCTGAGCTATTCTCCTTCATTCATAAGCTTACGTCCTATTAAATGTTTCAAATGTTTACTAAATTTTAAAATTTTATTGGATAGCATGAATTCGTCATGATATATATATATCAATTATTTGAATATAAAATGTAAGATTTTGAGATTTTCAAATATATAAAAGGACTAGAAGATTAAACTTATTTAATCTAAAAATGAAAAAAAAATGTGATTTACTTGAAACTAAAAGATTAAAAGTGCAAAATTAGGTTTTTCTAGAAAGAAAATATATCAATCGAGTTTCATATGATTTGCCATGTTAAACACATTATGCAATGATATTTCGTAGAATCTAAAACTTTTCTTTATGAGCCAAAACTTTTGTTTTTAAGCCAATTTTACGCTTTACCTGTTATCCTCAATCTTAACTTGAAGATGAGGAAGATTATAGCATCTAGGTCAGGTCATGGGTAGGTTTATAGTATACCCTTTTTCTTCTTCGAAGTATATAAAGTAAAATGATTGATCCCATATGACATGATATATTCATGCGCTGATATGACAAGTTTAATAGGAACATTTTATTTAGGATGAATTTAATAGGAACGTATGAACACAGTGTATTTTCTTTAAATATTCTATAATGTACGGAAAGAAAAAATATGATTAAAACAAAAAAAAATCCACTCGAATGCATAATCCTATAATATAAAAAAAATATCAAGTCTTTATATATTAATTAAAGAACATCATTAGCGCAATCCAAAAATAAGAACTTAAGAAATATAATAATAATAATAAATAATAATAATAATAATAATAATAATAATAATAATAATAATATATGCATCTGTACTCTTAAAAAGTCAGTTCAAATCATTTCTATATGTTTTCTTGCTACGAACAAATTCTTTTTATTTTATTTTATTTTGAAAAAACTATCTATATAATACCTTATTTTTTTAGGCCTTAAGTTTTTTAGGTAGTTATGTTTATGAACATAGACAATCAGTGAATGATTTGAACCAATTTCCACAATCAATTGAAAAGACTACGTGTGACCAAAACATCTTAATTTATATAATAAGGGGAAGAAAACGAGTGTATAAAACAGGGTTGCTAATGATAGATCCAAAATGCAGCCACGGATCTTCTAATATAGACCAAACAAAGTAGATATTTAGTAGAATTTATGATTGACAAAAAAAAAATTATGCTAATTAATATTTGTTGAAAAAAAATAGGAAATAAATATTAAACGATTATCAAGGATATATGCCTATAACTGGTAATTTTATTTAATTATCCATTCGTTGACAAGAGAAATATAAATATTGTAGAATCCAACTTTCCATTATTAATAAGATAAATACGAGTATTATAGAATCTAAATGGTATATATTTCTTATCCATTATTGCTAATTTTGATATATTTTTAGAATTAAAGTAAAATTATTCAAGATAAAATCATTAACAATTGAATAATTATTTATAATTTAAATTTATAATTTTTATTTTATTTTTTAACTTGTGAAATTAAATTTTTTTAAAATAAAATATTTTTTTTAACGTATACTTTGTGTTGTAAAATATTTAAATTTATGTTATTGAAAAACTAATTTTATTTGTGTTTTATAATGTAAATTTATTACGATCATACTTTAAGGTCAATTCTCATTTGAGTTAATATTTAAAAAAAATAAAATATATTTATTCATATATTAGCAAGTACTTGATAAGTAATAGAGTAGATTTTTTTAGAGAGTGTGTTATCCATGCCTACCACTCATTTTCATTCCTAATTATGTTTCCTAAAACTTCTTTTAATATTAATGAAAATTTTAATAAAATCTAATATATTGTTATTTAATGTAAAATTTGTAAGGACGTGTTTTTGTATTGAAGAAAATAGTTTAAAGTTAACGAATAATGCTAGTTGTGTTTTAAGTTATATTCTAAAAGTTATAAGTTAAATGATTCCATTCGTCATATCTCTTAAGATTAAATTATCTAATTATGTGTTGTGGGTGAGGCCATTTTTCAATCTGAGGGCTTTTTTAGCTCATTCTCCTTTCTTAAATAGAGTATTCAAAAGTAGGAAGTTAACAGGTGAGAGAAGTTAACTTAGACATGGAATTTTATTAGGCTAATAGTTTAGTTTTTAGGAAATTATGTACATTTTGAAACTAAATTGTTAATGATACAGTTATTGTGTAGAATTTCTTAGATTGTAAATCTGAATAAAAATCTGGTTAAATTATTTGCCTAAAATTTTGTTACAGTAATTACTTACAAAATATGTAATATGTAAGACTAATATAATTGAACCTTTATTTTATCATTTAAATGATTGTTTGTGGTGAGGGAATATGAAAATTGATTTTGAATTGGATCTTCAATGTTTTAGATAGGCTCGAGGACTTGATAGCAATTATACAAGCATTGCGTCCAAAGTATAATTGATATGGAAATGTTTGGAATTGAATTATTTGGTTTTATATTCTTTAAAAATAAATTTTTGAACGTTAATATTTAGATATTCTGGTTAAGTGGTAGGTTATTCATTTAATTTATATATGATAGTCAAAATTAAATTATGTTTCCATACATTTTTGTGTAAGTAATATAATATCTTTAAGTAATGAGTCTCATAGTCTCAAATAATGATTTGTTGTTCAAGTAAGAAAGAGAGAGTGTCAATTATTTCTCCTATAGAAAAAAAATATTAATAAAATGTTTACCCGTTGTTCAAGTGACAATTTATCACTGTATTAATGAAGATGACTTACCCATTTACTTAAACAATGAATACACTATTTGAGTAAATATTAATTTTCTCTCCAACTCGAAAATATCAATCAAGAGATATTCCTTAACAATTAATAAAACTTTAAATTACTTTTAAAGGATATGCAATGTATCAAAATAGGATCAATGAGTTGTACTTGTTCATTAATTTATTATGTTGAAATGTGACTATATAGTGAGATATGTTTAATTGGAGTAAATTGTTATGGCATGTCATGAAAATAATAATGATCAAAAAGGAGATACAACTAAGTTTTTTATGTTCACTGTCAATGTTAAATTAGGAAATAATTTTAGATTTCTATGAGATACTTAGATTCTTTAGTGATAACTCAAGTAATATTGATGAAAGATATACTAAGATTAGTGATAGTTAATAAAAATTCTTTCATCTAGTTAGGACTGTATATAGAGTTATCATGTTATATAATGACTACTAGATTAAATTTATATTAGAAAATATACAATTGTGAGACATACCATTATATATATATATAAGATATTAGTTTGTCAAAGTTTTGTAGTTACTTCAATAATTCTTGATGTTTTTAAAAAAGTAATAAATGTGTTTGATAATCTTTTCAAATCAGTCAAATTTTAGGTAACAACTAAATGAGATTTCTTTTTAAAATAAATATAAAAATTACTCATTTTGGTCCATATTATAAAAAACAATTAAAGTACTTAAAAGTCCGTTTCACAATAGATTTTATAGTTAATTATATTATTTTCTTGTTTCTTCAATGATAAATATTATTCCAACCATATATTTTATAGATCTTTTCATCTTATTTTTCAAGAAGCAAAAAATATAATAAAATTTGCTTATTCAACTCAAGTAGTTATACTTTTTGAATTTAACCCATTTCTCTTTTCATCTAACCTAATACATTCATATCTAAATCATTTAAAACTTATTGTAAGGGTTATTAGTATAGTAGGGAAAAAATAATTATGATGTTATTAAAATTACAAAGGGACATACAATAATGAACAAACTTTTTTTTCTAAAATTGATACAGATGTGAAGGAAGGAGGATGAATATATGTGTTTTTATTAATAAATAATGAAAAGAGAAATTTAAAAGTTATTAATAATTAAGGTAAATTTGGTATAGTGATATTATTGTTTTAAAAATCTACAACATTAATTGAATTAATAATATTACTAGTATGCTCTACTTAAAAATTATAAAAAAAAAAACTTTAAAATAATACAAGCTACACCCTCATATTGTTTGTCCAATGTTTTTTCTTTTTTCTTTTTAGTTTAGATTTGCCTCTGATTCAATAGTCACATTATACCCTTACATTTTTGCTCAAGTAATTAACATCAAACGCATTATTATAATATCAAAATAATCTAATCTCAATCTTCCGTATAAAAATGAATTATTGATATCAACTATTTTTACCTCTCGTGTTTTAACCTAACATGCTTTACAACTAACTCATCTAATCATATTTATGTGACTACATAGTCTAATCTCTTTAATTTATTTTCAAACAAACAGTTTAACCAGGACTGTGTCTGTATAAAAGTCGTTTAATTCAATTGTTGAAGGTATATCATATAGAAGCCAGGAGAATTAAGATTTATCAAAAACAATTCTCCACAAATATTTATAAAAATTAATTAATTAAATTTTACAATCGAATTATACAATTAGGATTTTAATAAGTTAATCTCACCTACATTTTTTTTTGGAAAACTAAGATACATAGCATTAAACTTTAGTTTACAAAAACAGAAGACAAATCAAATGTTACTGGTCTAAGTTATATCAAATATTACTCTACTCAATATCTTTCAATCAGATTATAATTTTTAAAAATTCACGAAAGTTATATAAATCAAAATTAATGTAAGTATATTTATAAAACATATTAAAATATAAATTCCTTATCATTATTACTGAATTTAACAAATTTTGTCATAAATAATTTTAATGATATAAAATTATATAATTTAAAATTATTGATGATGTAATATGATTTATTCTGGTATAATTTTGATAACTTTTTTAAAATAAAGTTAGACTTAATGTTGTCGCCACCTATTTGATTACGACAACTGATTGTGGAATTTCTTTTCGGGAGAGCAATAACGTTAATGATGGACAATTATTTAAATAATAATTATTATCCCAATTATTCGAGTGCATGTGTTAAAATTTATCACACACATTTTATTTATGAATTAAATATATGTCAGAAATTTATATATTAAGTACGGCATAAGGTTTATAACAAGTTAAACATAAGTTGTCTACTGTCTTGCTGACTTTTTTTTTTTATTATTATTGTTTTACATTGTAATTTTATTATTTTACAGATAGATATATGATTTGGTCATTTTAATTATATAGTTTGGTTTTAAAAGATTTATAACAATCAGAACCATATATTAACAATACAAATTAAATGCACATAATATTTTGCAGCAATACAAACCAATAGAAAAATTTATATTCCAACCATTCAAATTGTTAGTAAATTATAAGTTATGATTGAGACTTTGTTATTTATGAAAAATGAAGATATGGCTGCAACATAAATTTTCCATAAATTTTCAAATATATTCTATCACAGCTATTTTGATTGCTACTGTATGTTTGGTATGGCAACAATGTGGGCCACTAACAGAAGTTAGTTAGAACAAATGATTGTCGTTGCAAAAACATCATTAATTAAAGTTATAAGTGTTGTTTGGAAACCTTAACCATCGCAACAACAATTCCAAAACGTTAAAAGATAACGAACTATACATTCACCTTAATATCTTTCTTTGTTACAACATTGTTGTCATAGCGTCAACCATCTATGTCACTTCTCTAATACATTTTCCTTTTTTTCATATACATTTATGTTAATATTTTTTTTTCCATATTCCTCTAAACATGGTCAGTCTTAATATATTATTATACAACTTTTTCTATACCAAATTGATATATTATTAATTTTAATTTTATTTACACTTAGAAAGTCTCATAAAAAATAATTATAAACCTAAAAATATCTTGGTGTGTCGAGAATCAAACTATCACAAACAGAAGAAAACAACTATTTTTTATCCTTTTGTGATAGAAAGTAAAGAATAATTTATCATATATTTAGATAGAAAATTAAAATAGATAAAATTTAAAGTATTTTTAATTTAAATATTTTTATTTTTTGAATATTTTATTTGAATAAAATAATTAAATTTTACTTTTTTTTTGTTGAATAGAGTATTTTTCTTGTTCTTAAATACAAAATTTTATTTTAATATTAAAAATATTTAATGTTTTAAAAATATTAGTTGATGATATTTTTACTTTAATATGGTTGATAATATTTATTGATTAAAGTTCATTAAGGTATTTTTTAACTAAAGTTAATAAGGGATTTTTTTTCCTATTTACATTGATTGAAATTATTATTTAAGTGATCTTGATACCACTTATTTCGTCTTATATGGGTTAGAATTATTTTTTTATGTTATTAGTGGGACTATTTTTTTGTTTACTTTTTATAACATTGATGAAACCATCCTACTAAAGGATGAGTGAAAGTTTTTCTAATTAACTTTACAAGAAAATCGATTAAGTTTGAAAAAAAAAAGTAATATTAGTGGTGTGGATAAAAAATCTTTACAAATATATAGGCAAAAAATCTTAAAAAAACATCAAGTGAAAAAAAGTTGCTATCAACAAATAAACACCAACAAAAAATAAAACCATAACATATCAAATGAAAATTAAACCTAATTAACTTTATTAAAAAAAGTTAAGTATTATGCCAAAACAAATATTGTTACTGTTAACAAAAAACATGACTAATATTAATTCAGAAATAACATTGTCTTATATTAATAAAATATTTAATAATATTAACAAGCAATAATTACAATCAACTTGATCATTGAAAAATCTCTTATCGATATTGATTTAAGAAAATGTTAAATCAATGATTGTCCTGATTTAACTATTCCAACCATATTGTGGGTGAAGTTGAGATAATGATATCTCATTTAAGATTAAGTAATGATTTGCTAATTAAAGTTAAGTGATGACACACTAATTGTTGAGTGGACGATGTTTTGATTTTAATTAAGTCAATGATATCCTAACAAATATTAAGCTAATAAAAAATATGAAAAGAAAAATATAATGTAAAAAATAATTTATAATTTAAAACACTCAAATTATTTTCATAAATTTATTGAATTTCGTATTATTAAAAAATCAATATAATTTCATAAAGTTTTTCAAAATTTCTCTAAAAATGAATTATCTGTAAAATCTTTCTGTGCATAAGGGTTTCGTGCATTTAGTTGTTTACCAATGTCATTCACTAATTCCATAGATTACGCCCTGACCGCACACTTTAATACTAGTGGCATTTCCCAAAAAAAAAACTTTTCAGAAAAAAAAATACAGATTTAATTTATCATATGAAACTATAAATTATTTTCATAAACTTGAGAATTTTTTATTTTATTTTAACAAAGACAATATAGTTATAGAATTACAATAAATAATAAATTTTTTATAATATTTAACCTAATTTGATGTCCATGATTTGAATTCGACACCGCTTATGTTTGAGGGTATGTGGTGAAAAGGTTTTAACATTAAACCAAAAATATTATCGAAATATGATTTTTTTTTTCTTAAAATAAAAATATCTTACTAAGGAACAAGCATTTATTTTTGTGCTAGGCATTGCTACCCTGGCTTGAAGCAGTCACGCCAACCTGTTCTTCTTCCTATCTTTCGCTTTTGTGAATCATTCACTACACAACCTAGTTTCATTAAAAAATATTTTCTTATTAAAAAAAATAAAGTTTTATCTAAAAATAAATTAAAAGCACTTCTTTTGGCCTAATATGCCAATCCGCCATCTCTAAACAACCTCCAATTTGGACTATTTGAACATAAATTTGAGGAATGAATTAAAACTTTATTTTTATTTAAATATTTTTGTCATTAGTTGCCACGGACTCCATTATCACTTAAAGAAAAATAATATATATATATATATATATATATATATATATATATATATATA